>Ga0123334_1000900_pt1 | contig 39658 bp, 38 predicted proteins | sample BiotimSIPDNA_FD_89706 | JGI IMG/M metagenome (GOLD analysis project Ga0123334, IMG submission 89706) | Anaerobic biogas reactor microbial communites from Washington, USA - Biogas_R1 time_0 SIP DNA | ecosystem: Engineered > Bioreactor > Anaerobic > Unclassified | place: Washington, USA...
CGCACTGTTCGAGGCCGCGGACCGGGAAAGCGGCATTGCGGTGCTCCGCGCCGCGGAAGACTATTGCAGGAGCCTTGGAACATCGCGCATGGTCGGGCCGTATTCGCCGACCAACGGCGAGGAGTACAGGGCGCTTTTGATCGAGGGCTTCGGCTTTCCGCCGGTGCTGTATGCGGCGTACAACCCGGAGTGGTACAAACAGCTCTTTGAAACCTGCGGGCTCGTAAAATCCGCGGATCTGCTGGCCTTTAAGATCTCTACCGGCACGATGCCGGTCGAGCGGTTCCGAAGCATCGTCAGCTATGCGCAGATGCGTTTCGGCTTTTCATCGTACCGTATTGATTTAAATCATCTGGACAGGGAGCTCAGGGATATACAGCGCATACTGAGCGAATCGGCGATCGACGGCTGGGATACGGGCATACCGACCTGGGAGATGATCCGGCAGGCCGCCGGATCGCTCAAATCAATGGCCGATCCCGATTTTATACAAATTGTGCGCAGGAACGATGGAAGGCCGCTGGCCTTTGTGGTTTGCCTGCCCAACTACAATGAAGCGCTGATCCACATGAACGGGCGGCTGTTCCCGTTCGGCATGCTGAAGCTTCTGTATTGGCGCAAAAGAATCAGGAGCCTGCGCGTCATGATGCAGTTTTGCGTGCGCGATTATGAACGCACGGCCGCGGTTTCCTCGGCATACCTTGCGATCATGGAAAAGGCGCTTGAAAAGGGCTATGAGTGGGGCGACGCATCGACGATCGGCGAAGAAAACGTAAAGTCATGGCGCGCAGTGCAAGGCGCGGGGGGAGAGGTCTACCGCCGTTTCCGGTGGTATGTCAAGGAGTTTTAACTCCCGTGTCCTTTTTCCGGAATGCTTTTCCGGCTATCGCCGGCATCCGGATCATCCCGTGGCCCGGTTTGCGCGACCGTATCACGCCTTGCATGCGCCGGAAAGATAGCTCATAGAATGCATCATTCGCACAGGGCTCGCCCGGACGGCTGTGCTCTATTTATAGAGGCCGTAGGTTCTGTTGACATCCTGTACGTAAAGTATGCCGTTGCCGGGTTCATCGATCTTCAGGTCCTGCCGTATCGAGGATACGATCGCTTCCGTATTCTCTTTTTCAGAGAGAATCATTACGATCTCTTTTTCCGGTTCAATATCCATGGAAAACAGCTTGCTGGTCTCGTGGATGCCGGAACCGCGCGCATTGATGATGGTTCCGCCTTTGGAACCGGCTCTGGTTGCCGCATCGATGACCTGCTCGGCCATTCCCTTATCGACAATCACCGTAATCGCATGATACATATTGCTATTCTCACCGCTTTTCATATTTTTGTCATTGATCACGCACCCTCTTGTTCCGATCAGGGAACAGATGGAGGTCGTAAACGCTATGCCGCTGTTCGGCTTGTCAAAATGGAACTCGCCGTTCAAGCTGTCGAGAGCTGTGTACGCCGTTTCCCTGCCGGCTACCATCAGCACAATTTCTTTCCTTTCGTCGTAAATGCCCAAAAACTCAAGGATCCTGTTGCTGATCGTGCCTTTTCCCAACAGCACGGTGCCGCCGGTGATACCGTGGCTCTTTGCTTTGTGCATTACTTTGCTGCCCATTCCGAAATTGACAATGATGCAGATTTGTTCAATATCCGGTGCATCGAAATTAGCCATTGCTCTTTTCGACACCTCCTTTTTTGGATTTCAGTTTATATAGAAGTCCCAATATTTGCAGCGCAATCAGCGGGGTCATCGCAACCAGTGCGATGATTCCGAAGCCGTCCACCATCACAGTGGCGCTCTCTGTCGCATTTGCGGCCCCCTGCGCAAACGCCAGTATAAAGGTTGCGGTCATCGGCCCCGATGCCACGCCCCCCGAGTCGAAAGCGATTCCGACGAAAAGTTTTGGCGCAAAAAAGGTCAGCGCCAGCGACAGGATATAGCCCGGCAGCAGATAATGCCAAAGCTGCAGCCCCGGTACAAGTATGCGAACCATAGACAATGCGACCGAAAAACCGACGCCGATTGCCAGCGTCAGCAATATGACTCTGCGCTTCACATATCCGCTCGTAACATCCTCGATCTGGTGCGTTAAGACATAGACGGCAGGCTCCGCCAGTATCGTGACCAACCCCAATATAAATCCGATCACAATCAGATAAGCTTTATTATCAAGCAATGCGATTTTGCTGCCGAGCAGCGAGCCGACATCCATAAAACCGCTGTTGACGCCGGTGATGAACAATACAAGGCCGACAAAAGTAAACAGCAGCCCCATCAGGATCCGCCGGAAGGCTTTTCTGGAGAGCTTGAATGAAAGTATTTGGAATACGATCAAAACAATCAGCACCGGGAGCAGCGCAAGGAATATTTCCAGCGCCGCCTTCGGCAGGTTCTGTTTGAAAAGCCCGAAAACAGACGACGATACGATATCATGGTTCTCCGGCGCTTCGGTTATTTTGTCCGTTTTGGAGATAAGGCTCATAACCATAACCGATATGATGGCGCCTGTTGACGCGATGGCGACCAGGCCGAAGCTGTCCTTTTCGGATGCCTTGCTGTCCTTCTTCATTGAAGAAACGCCGATGGCCAGCGCGAGTATGAACGGTACGGTCATGGCGCCGGTCGTAGCGCCCGATGCGTCAAAGGATATCGCCAGAAATTCCGGGGTCGTAAACAGGGACAGTATACCTATAATGCCGTACAGCGCGATCAGTACTTTGTAAAGCGGAATATTGCCGACGATTCTCGCAAGTCCCAGCGCAAGCATGGCGGCAATCCCCGCGGAAACGATCAGCACGATGGACCACTTTGATATCAGCCCCGAAGTTACGGAATCGACCTGGTTTGCCAGTATATGCAGATCCGGTTCCGCGATCGATATAAAAAAACCAAGCACCAGGCCTGCCGCTACAACGACCCAAATCCTGTTTGATTTTGCGATCACCGACCCCATTCTGTTTCCGATCGGCGTGATTCCCATATCAACTCCGAACAAAAAGACGGATAATCCGATGATTACGAATACGGCTCCTGTCAGGAACCTGACAAGCACCGCAAATTCGAGAGAAGCTATTGTGAAGTTCAGGATCAGTACGATGATTGTGATCGGCAGAACCGAGTAGATTACCTCCTTGAATTTTGAGGCCAGTACATTCAAGCAATAACCCCCTTTTGACCAATTCAAATTCAATCTAAATGAAAAACGCCCGTATGTCAACGGCTTGCTGGATTCTTATTGACTGAAATGATAAAATGGCTCTATGGACAAGAAGCAAAAAGACAGGAAAAAAGAGCTCGGCAAGAAGGGCTATCGAAGATTTGAAAGCAAAGCGTCCAAATATATGCAGGACGCCGATAAAGCGAAAAAGCTGTTGAAGGACGCCAAGGAAAAAGCCGAGAGAAAAAAGAATATATTGGATGATGCCTGGTGCAGGGTGCAGCTTGTATTCAACTTATTTGAAGACTGGATAAAGGGGAACTACAGGGCCATTCCGTACAGGTCGATCATCATGATCACTGTGGCGATACTGTACTTTGTCATACCGACCGATATACTGCCCGATTTTATCATCGGCCTCGGGTATGGGGATGATATCGCGGTGCTGAGCTTTGTATTCAACCAGATCGGCAAGGATATCAATGACTACAAGGTTTGGCGGCAGGAGAACATACAAGAGGATCAAGGGTAACTCCCAGCCTGTGCAACCGCAGCCTCCGGCGCAGGGTGGGGAGCAGTCTCTTGTGTCACGCCCGGATCGCCGGATACGGTACCATAGCATGTTAACACTGCATGTATTCTGTATAATATTCTCAATTTTTGCATGGGGAGCCCTTCATGGACAGATCGCAGCATACCGGCAATATGCAATACCTGGTAACCGGGGCCGGGGGCTTTATCGGGCGTGAAATCATCGCGCAGCTTTGCGGACAGGGGGATGCCGTCCGTGGCCTTGTCAGGAGGAAGAATCCCGCTGTTCCGATGCCCGGGGGTGCGGAGATCATCGAGGGCGATATACTGAACCCCGGTTCTCTGGACGCGCTGTTTGATGGGACCATTCCGGGACAATCGGTCATGATTCACGCCGCGGCGCATATATCGCTCAGAAGGCGCGATAAAACCTGTGAAAACATCAATTTGGCCGGAACCCGGAATATCATCGAAGCCTGCATACGGCACGGCGTGCGCCGCCTTGTCCATTTTTCGAGCGTCGATGCGCTGCCGCCGTGCAGCGGCGAAGCCGCCGTATCCGAACCCGAGTGCCTTTTGCCGGATCGGCTCCCGACATCCTACGGCCGCTCGAAGGCCGCCTCCGCGCAGCTTGTGATGGATGCCGCAAAGGGCGGCCTTGACTGCACGCTGCTTTTTCCGTCGGCGGTCGCAGGCCCGGGCGATTACAGGAGGGGTTTCATCACGCAGATGCTGGCGCTCTGTCTGAGGGACCTGCCGCGCATAAGCGTTGCGGGCGGGTACGAGTTCGTCGATGTGCGCGATGTCGCAGCCGCCGCGATTGCCGCGGCGAAGGGGCGGGGTAGCGGCTGCTATATACTGAGCAACCGTTATGCAAGCATTACAAGCGTATTTGACATGATGGCGCAATGCACCGGCCGCAAGCCGACTGCCATTACACTGCCGATCGGCGCGCTGTATCCGGTTGTGCCGATTCTGTCCGCGCTGTACCGCCTGGCGGGGAAAGAGCCGCCGCTGACGCTCGAAGCGCTGCGCCTGATGCGCACCCATCCGCGGTACTGCCACGACAGGGCGGCGCGTGAGCTCGGGTTTTCGCCGCGGCCGCTGGATCAGACATTTATGGACACTGCCGGGTTCTTATTGAGACAGCATAAATAGGGCAAGGCGCTCGCCGTTGTCCCTGTCCGTCGGCTTACTCAAACCAGGACGCCGCTTTTTTCAGTTCTCCCATGATTGCTATGCCATGCGGACATGCCATTTCGCACTGGCCGCATTCGATGCATTTGGATGCAAAGCCGCCGTCCCGGGTGATCCAGCCGTAGTGCCCCTTGCCGCCATCGAAGTTATTGTAGACCATATAATTATTCATGGCGGCGAAAATGCCGGGTATGTCGATCGACTGCGGGCACCCTTTCGTGCAGTACCGGCACTCCGTGCAGGGTATGCCGGGCGTTGCGGCCAGTATACTCTGCACCCTGCCGATCGCCTGCCGCTCCCCGGCGTCAAGCGGCCTGAAATCCTCCATATAGGACAGATTGTCCTTCATCTGTTCGAGATTGGACATGCCGCTGAGCACCGTGATCACGCCTTCCAGCGAGGCCGCAAACCTTATGGCCCAGGAAGCGGTCGAAGCCGCCGGATCGACTTTTTTCAATATTGACACGGCATCGTCGTGCAGGTTTGCGAGCGATCCTCCCTTGACCGGCTCCATAATGATGACCGGTTTATGGTGCCTTCGTGCGGTCTCATAACACTTGCGCGACTCGACGGCCTCGCTGTCCCAGTCGGCATAGTTGATCTGCAGCTGCACAAATTCCATCTCAGGGTGCTTTGTAAGTATTTCATCGAGCACATCGGCCCTATCGTGGAAAGAAAACCCGAGGTGTTTGATCAGGCCCCTGTCCTTCTGTTCATGCAGGAAGTCCCAGAGCTTAAAGTCATCAAAAACCCTTGTGCGCTGTCCGCCGAGGTTGTGCAGAAGATAATAATCGAAATAGCCCGCCCCGGTGCGCGCAAGCGATGTATGGAATGTCTGCCTTGCTTCCCCGGCGCTTTTCGGGCCGAGCCAGGCCGCCATCTTGGTCGCAAGCTGGAAGCTCTCGCGCGGGTAACGGTCGACGAGGGCCGCTTTGGCCGCTTTTTCCGACTTGCCGTCCATATACACATAGGCCGTGTCAAAGTAGGTAAAGCCTTTTTGCATGAATAGGTCGACCATTTGCTTCATCTGCTCCATGTCGACGTCCCCACCCTTCATGGGCAGCCGCATCAGGCCGAAACCGAGTTTCTTAATATCCTGTCCGAGATATGGCATTGTTTATCTCCTCCTCATATCTGAAATATCATTGCCGTAAGGTTGAATCTTATTTAGGGATATCCATTCCATGCAGAATCATATCATTTAGAGTTAACTCTAAGTCAACAGCATTTTGAAAAAAGTTTGACTTCGAGCTAACTTGATATATTATGATAATGATAAATCCATGAAAGGCGGAGCAGATATGTCGGAGCAAAGGTATTCGATCGGCAAGACGGCGGAGATCACGGGGCTGACTGCGCATACGCTTAGATACTATGACAAGGAGGGGCTGCTGCCCTTTGTCGAGCGCACCGAGTCGGGCTTAAGGAGCTTTAAGGAAGAGGACCTCGGGTGGCTCAATCTGATCGCTTGCCTGAAAAAGACAGGCATGCCGATCAAGGACATCAGGCATTACATCGATTTGTGCATGCTGGGGGATTCGACGCTCGGTGAACGCATCGAGATATTCAAAAACCAGAAGCGCCTCGTGGAAGCGCAGATGGCCGAGCTGAACAGCTTTCTGGAAACTCTGGAATACAAGATTCAATATTATGAAAACATGGCCAAAGCGCAGCCCTGACTTCCGTACCTATATGGTATGGATGATTGGCTGTTTATTTTCCCGGTGTGCAGGCCTTCTTCCCGGCAGCTTTGTCCACCAGCGCTTTTAGCAGCCTCGAGATAGCCGTTCCGGTGCTTTCATCGGTCAGGTTGCCGTCCGCGTCGAATTTTTCGGCGGCATTCCTGATAAATACCTCGGGCTTGTTCAGGGCATCCATATCCAGCGCTGTGCAAACCTGTCGCAGGTGGTATTGCACCCTCGCGCCGCCCAGCATGCCGATCGAAGCGCTCATGATTGCAAGCGGCTTGCCTGCAAGCGGGCTTTGGTCTTCCCTCGAGGCCCAGTCCAGCGCATTTTTAAGTACCGGCGGAATCGAGAAATTGTATTCGGGCGTCGCGATCAGTATGGCGTCGGATTCCCGCAGCCCGGAGATGAACCCGGCGACTGCGTCAGGAACGTCCTGATCTTCGAGGTCTTCACTGAAAAACGGTATCATACTCAGGTCGGCAATCTCAATGACGGCGTTTCCCGGCAGTAGCTCCGCGGCTGCCCGAAGCGCTCCTTTGTTGTAGGAGCCGCGGCGAAGGCTTCCCGTAAAGGCTAAAATCCTAATCTTATCGTCCATGATCCATTCCTCCGATAACTTATTATAACTTAGTTTTTCAGGCTGTGCAGCGGCGCGGGAATGCGCCCTCCCCGTGCTATGAACTCCGCGCTGCTCCACGGGTGGACCGCGATGACCGGCGCGGTGCCCAAAAGCCCGCCGAATTCCACAGTGTCGCCGAACTTTTTGCCGACAGCCGGTATGATGCGCACGGCGGTCGTTTTGTTGTTAACCACGCCGATCGCGGCCTCGTCGGCAATGATGGCGGCGATCGTCTCAGCCGGGGTGTCGCCGGGGACCGCGATCATGTCAAGCCCCACCGAACAGACGCAGGTCATCGCTTCGAGCTTATCCAGCGACAGCACGCCCTGCATGGCCGCATGAATCATGCCCTCGTCCTCCGACACCGGTATGAAAGCGCCGGACAGGCCCCCGACATGCGAGGACGCCATGACGCCGCCCTTTTTGACCGCGTCGTTTAGTAGCGCGAGCGCCGCCGTGGTGCCGTGGGTGCCGCAGACCTCGAGCCCCATCTCCTCCAGGATCCGCGCGACGCTGTCGCCGACCGCGGGCGTCGGGGCCAGCGACAGGTCGACGATGCCGAACGGCACATTCAGGCGCTGCGAAGCCTGCTGCGCGACCAGCTGCCCCATGCGCGTGATGCGGAATGCCGTCTTTTTGACCGTTTCTGCCACGACGTCGAACGGCGCGCCCTTGATGCCCTGCAGCGCATGGTGCACGACGCCGGGACCCGATACGCCGACATTGATCACGCACTCAGGCTCGCCGACGCCGTGGAACGCCCCGGCCATGAACGGATTGTCGTCTACGGCGTTTGCAAATACCACGAACCTTGCGCAGCCCGAGCAGCCGGCGGATTCGGTGCGCTCGGCGATCTTTTTGACCGCAGAGCCCATATCCGCGACCGCATCCATGTTGATTCCCGCGCGGGTCGAAGCGACATTGACGCTCGCGCAGACCAGCTCCGTTTCCGCAAGCGCCTCGGGCAGCGACGCGATCAGCTTTCTGTCGCCGTGCGTACAGCCCTTTTGTACCAATGCGGTGTAGCCGCCGATGAAATCGACGCCGCATGCGCTGGCCGCGTCATCCATTGCCTTTGCAAACGGCACATAGTCCTCCGTTTGGCTGGCCTCGGCGACAAGCGCCATCGGGGTCACGGCGATCCGCTTATTGACGATCGGTATGCCGTATTCCATCTGTATGCCGTCCACGACTTTCACGAGGGATTCGGCGCAGCGTGTGATCTTGTCGTAGATTTTCCGGCAGCTTTTTTGCATATCGGAATCCGCGCAGTCCCGCAATGAGATTCCCATCGTTACCGTGCGGATATCCAGATGCTGGCGGTCTATCATTTGTATTGTTTCGAGTATGTCTTTTGAATTGAACATGGCATTATCCCGTTATACCTGGTGCATCGCATCGAATATATCGGTGCGCTGTATGCGGATGCTCAGGCCCCCGGCTTCCCCGTATTGACCAAGCGCGCAGCTGATTTCCTCATATGACGATTTTGCGCCTGACAGGTCGACGATCATCATCATCGTAAAGTACTCCTGCATGACCGTCTGCCGGATGTCGAGTATATTGATGCCGAGTTCGGCGAGCCTGGTGCATACGCCGCCTATGATACCGATCCGGTCGCGCCCCGCGACCGTTACAACTGCGTTCATAATCCCCGCCCCGTTTCATATCAAAATGAATTTCAAATATTAAGTTTATCGCAAATCTCAGGCGTTTACAATGGAATCGGTGCAATTGACGGCGATACCGGGGCGGCCCCGAACCTGATATCTTCAGTAAAAAGCGCAGAGCGGTGCTATATGCTCTGCGCCTCTTTTTCGAATCATCCGGCTATTTGAAGATCCGCGCGGCCTCCGCCATGTTGTCGATGACCGGCACGCCGAACGGGCAGCGGCTTTCGCAGCTGCCGCAGCCTATGCAGTCCGCGCCGTTTGCCGAAAGCCCCGTGTAGTGGGAGCGTATTGAGGGCGGCACATTGTTTTCGTCGAGGCGCGCGATGTCCAGGTATTTGTTGACTGCCGCGATATCGATGCCGGCAGGGCAGGGCTGGCAATGGCTGCAGTAAACGCAATTGCCCTTAAAGTCGTTGCGCAGCGTGCTGAGCACATCGGAGTAATCGCGCTCCGAATCGCTCGCATCAAGATAACGGACGGCGTCCTGCACTTCGGCGCGGCTTTTGCAGCCGATCAGCGTGCTTGCGACCGCCGGGCGCGTCAGCGCATAGTGCATGCACTGCGCGGCCGTCATGGGCCGCGCGAACGGCGTATGCTCGGCGGACAGCAGCTTGCCCGCGCCGAGCGTCTTCATGACCGTGATGCCGATACCCTTCTTTTCGCAGAGTTTGTAGAGCGCGGCGCGCTTCGGGTCGATCCCGCGGAACGCCGAAGCGTCAAGCCCCTTGCCGAGCTCATCGAGTGTATAGACTTCGGCGGGGTACAAATCGAACGCCGGATTGATGCTGAACAGCATCATCTCGGGCAGCCCCGTCTCGATGGCGCGCACGGCCATATCGGGATTGTGCGAAGAAAAGCCGATGTGGCCGATGTCGCCCTGTTCCTTTAACTTCCTCACATAGTCGGCAAAGCCGGTGTCGAACACGCCTTTGTAATCATGCTCGGAGTCGATGAAGAACATCATGCCGAAGTCGATGTGGCCGCCGAAGATGCGCAGCATGTCCTCGAAGTACCGCTGCACCACCGTAAGGTCGCGGCTGATGTCGTACTGCGCGTTGATATCCACCGAGCCGATATGGCCCTGTATCATCACATCGGCGCGCCGGCCGCCCAGCGCTTTTGCGATGTTCTCGCGTATCTCCCTGCCGGGCATGAACACATCGAGTATATTGATGCCCTGCTCGAGCGCCGCGTCGATGGTTTCCTTGACCTGTTCATAGGGCTTGCCGTCCAGATGCTCGCAGCCAAGGCCGACGATGCTGGCTTTACGCCCGGTCTTTCCGATTTGCCTGAATATCATAATTATCTCCTCTTGCCAATGATGGGAATGACTAATTGCTATAGATTAATTTACTACGAATAGCGTAGCATTTCAACATGATAAGTTAAGCCGCGGATCCTGAACATGGAACCGCGGCTTCTCAATCGATTTTATTCCGTATAATTGTCGAAGTAACCCTTGATATACACGATGGGCGTGCCCTTGTCCCCGCTGCCCGATGTTAAGTCGGCCAGCGAGCCGATCAGATCGGTCAGCCTGCGCGGCGTGGTGCCCTCGGCCTCCATCGCGCCGACCAGGTCGTCTTTTTTCTTCCGGATGTACTCTGAGACGGCCTGCTTTTGCGCATCCCCCTTCAGGTGCGAGAAATTGTTGTCCGCCAGGTACTTTAACTTCACTTCGTTCGGCGTGCCGGCAAGCCCCGCGGTATAGGCGGGCGACACGACCGGGTCCGCCAGCTCCCATATCCTGCCGACCGGGTCTTTGAAAGCGCCGTCGCCATAAATCATGACCTCGACCGTTTTGCCGGTCAGCTCCTTGATTTTTGCCTGTATGCCGTCGACGACGGGCTGGCAGTTGTCCGGGAACAGTTTCAGCCTGTCCTCGGTCGCCTTGTTGGAGCCGAGCAGGCCGTATCTTTCGTTGAAGCCGCTCCCGTTGACCGGCACGGCGAGTATGTCATCCAATCCGAAAACCTTCAGCGCTCCGCTGTTTTTTAAGATCCGTTTGGTGCGAAAGCGCGTGTGGATATCGCAGACCAGTACATTCCGGGTATAGTCCAGAATCGTTTTCGGGTCGTTTGCGAACAGTATTTGGCAGGCCGCGCCCTCGCCCTCGATCAGGCTCTTATAGTAATTGATGTAATCGATGCCGGTGAACGTATGCTTTTGGAAACCGAAATGCCCGCGGAACTCTTTTTCCGTCAGCACATCGGTCCAGGGATTGACGCCCTTATCGTCCAGCTCGTCGATGTCCAGCAAATGGTTGCCGACCTCGTCCGCCGGATAGCTCAGCATCAATACGATCTCTGCGGCGCCCCTTGCGATGCCGCGCAGGCAGTTGGCAAACCGGTTGCGGCTCAGTATCGGGAACAGCACGCCGATTTTCTCCCCGCCGAATTTGGCTTTGACATCGGCCGCGACATCGTCGATCGATGCGTAATTCCCCTGCGCACGTGCAACGACCGATTCGGTTATTGCCAGGATATCACGGTCTTCGATTAAAGAACCTTCCGCGTTTGCCGCGTTCATGAATGTGTCAACGGCCATCTGCACGACATCATCCCCCTGATTGATGATGGGCGCGCGAAGCCCGCGCACAACCGTTCCGACGACTCTTTCCATATCATTTCTCCTTTTTGGACAAGAGAATATTTATTGATTACTTTAAACCGCGTTCATCCGCCGTTCCAGTCAGTAATATTACATAAACGCAGTACGATTTCCTGCCTGTGCGTAAAATATTATCACAAGCCGGGTCGCGATGGAGCACTTATCATACGGGATCAGACATCGGGCGTGATGTTATGATTGACAGAGCCGACTTCGATATAGTTGCCCTCGGGGTCGGCAAAAAAGAAGTTGCGCTGTCCCCAGGGCTGGGTGACCGGCGGCCCGGTAAGTGATTGGATACCAAGCGCGGTCAGGCGCTCATATTCCCGGTCGACATCCTCGTGCGAGGGCACGCCGATGCCGATTTCCATGGTCGTGTTATAGCCGCGGGGCGGTTGGTACGGCTGGTTCATCGCATCCGAAAACAATTTGCGGTCGAACATGAACAGACCCCCGTCGTTTACCTGAAAGCTTGCGAACGGGCCGCCCTGCCAGTCTGTTTCAAAGCCCAGTATATCCCGGTAGAAGACCGCCATCTTTTCGATGTTTTCGACAAATAGCCCGATGTGGACGCTGTTTGACAATATACCCATATACTTTCCCTAATCCTTATCGATGATAAACTCCGCTTCACCCGAGATTCATTCTACCATAAACTGGAACAAAATTCCATGCTTATCGATCAATCTGATTTTCAGGCTTGCTAAGAACAGTATGGATTCTTTTGTGCCGGAATTCAAGCTTTGATGGTATAATTGAATCAGAATTTTTACCGGCATATGCCAGTCAACGCCAGGGAGGAGCCATATGAAAGCCAGCCAGTATGTATCGTGGGAGTTGATCGGAGCGTTTCTGGAGGACGCGTTTGCCGCCTACGGCGTACCGCGGGCGGACGCGGCGATCTGCGCCGATGTGCTGATGGAGAGCGACCGGCGCGGCATCGAGAGCCACGGCTGCAACCGGTTCAAGTCCATCTACATCGACCGGATCGAGGAGGGTGTCCTGAACCCCGTCACGAAGATCGACATCGTCCGGGAGACGCCGACCACCGCCGTGCTCGACGCGAACGACGGCATGGGCATGGTCGCTTCGCACAGGGCCATGCAGATGGCCATCGACAAGGCGAAGAACTATGGCTTGTCGATGATCGCGGTGCGCAACTCGTCGCATTACGGCATTGCGGGCTACTGGGCCACGATGGCGACCAAAGCGGGCATGATCGGCATCACCGGAACCAACGCGCGGCCGTCGACCGCGCCGACATTCGGCGTCGAGAACATGCTCGGCACGAATCCGCTGACCGTCGGCATGCCGACCGACGAGGATTTCCCGTTCATGCTCGACTGCGCGACGTCCATCACGCAGCGGGGCAGGATCGAATACTATGCGAGATCGGGCAAGCCGACACCGGCCGGCATGGTGGTCGGGCGCGGCGGCGAAGCGATGACCGACAGCAAGCAGATATTATCGGATTTGACCGCAGGGCAGGCGGCGCTTGCGCCGTTGGGCGGCATCGGCGAGGAGCTTGCCGGGTACAAGGGCTACGGCTATGCGACCGTGGTCGAGATCTTATCTGCGGCCCTGCAGGCCGGGAGTTTCCTAAAAGCCTTGACCAATGTGGATGAGCACGGCAGCAAGCGGCCTTACCACCTGGGGCATTTTTTCCTTGTGATCGATCCGGAGGCGTTCCTGGGCCTGGACTCATTCAAGCATACCTGCGGCGAGATATTGCGCGAGCTCCGCGCGTCGCGCAAGGCGCCGGGGCAGCAGCGCATCTATACGGCCGGGGAGAAGGAGTATCTGGTTTGGCTTGAGCGCAAGGACAGGGGCGTGCCGCTTGGCGAGGCGGTGCAGCGGGAGATTATAGAGGTCAGGGATAAGAAGGGGCTGCCGTATAGGTTTGAGTTTGAGGGGTAGGGGGAGAATAACCTTTTTAAGGAATGAAAAGCCGGGGGTTCTCAGAAGAAGCCGCGGTTTTTTTAGTAAGACCGATGGGACATGGATATTTCTGGGGCAAGCATTACGCGATTGCGGAAAGAGCAGGAGATTTTGCTGGATTTGATTGGTCTGGTACAATTAATTTCATCATTTTACCTTCATATGAATTGAACTTTCACGAACAGATATATTTGGGAACCCATTTTGTACTAAAATGCAGTGAACTTCTTTTTTAATATTATCATCTACCCAAGGATATGATATATAGCCAAATACTGATAAGTAGTCACACCCTCATCTGCCCCCCAACAGACACCACCGCCTTGGCTCAACCTTTCGTGATAAACTCCCGCACATCCTCGATAAACCGTTTATCCTCCATGACCGACCCGTGCCCCTTGCCCTCGTAGAGCCTCACGACGGCCTTGTCGCCCATGAGCCGCGCCGTCTCCTCGATGATCGGCAGCGGGAAATACCGGTCGGCCGTGCCGTTGATGAACAGCACCTCGACCGCGAGGTCTTTCAATCGTTTCGCTGTATCGTGCGCCAGCTCCGCCTCAGCCTCGATCATCACGTCGCTTGTCCCCCGTACCCCATTTGGCGTACGGTATATTGCCGTATTGCTCGAAGTGCCCGTACTCTGGTTTCATAACTGCCGCCCCCCCGATAATGTGATAATGACGGATGGAAATCACCGCCGGTAGATCATCCGCAGCTCCGTATTCGGCGTACCGAGCATGACTTCCATGCTCGCGCCGTCGAACCGAAAGCCGTACCGCTCATAGAATCGGATCGCCGTCTCGTTGCCGCGCAGTACCCATACTGCAACCCGCGGATAGTCGTTGAGCCTATCCATGCAGGCGTTCATCAGAGCATAGCCGATTTTTTGATGGTGGTACTCCTTTAGAACATAAAGGGCTTGTATTTCACCATGATCAGCAAGTTTGTCATACTGATATTCGCCGTATCTTGCAAAGCCGACGATCTTTCCATTTGCTTCAGCGATAAGCATACGGTCCGGAAAGCGGCGCGCTTTATCCATGCATTGTTCGAGCGTCCGGTTGTCCAGAAAATCCTGGTCGATCAAGCCCGTATACGTCTCATGCCAGGCCTTCCAGTGGACGTACGCTTTGCCGTCCATGTCTTCGGGCAGCATATCGCGTATGGAAAACTCCATAGAGCGCCTCCGTTTTGGATGTATCTGTAAAATGGGTTTGTTTCATTATACAGTAAAATGCCAATGATTAACACCCGTATGATGCACTCTGCGCAGGACAGCATGAACAGGGCGGGGCGATCAGGGAAAACTCGAAGATGCATTCCATGATTTTATGAAATTATGATGCCCGGACAATTGAAATGGAAGGGTTCCTATTATATGCTATAGATATACTGTCATTGAAAGGGAATTGCATGCCAAACCTCATTCTTTATAAGATACCCGAAGCCGCCAAGGCTTTGTTAAGTGAAGGGATGCCCGGATTTCTGGAGCTGATGGAATGAAAGAAAGGCCGAAGGAAAGCCATAAAAAGTGGATGGTGCTGGACAACGCCGCCAAAATCTATCCGGCAGCCAAGCGGCGGAACTGGAAAGCGCTTTTCCGACTTTCCGCGGATCTGACCGAGGAAGTCGACCCGCTAATACTGCAGCAGGCGCTGGAGTCCACGCTCGCAAGGTTTGAGGGCTTCGCGCAAAAGCTCAAGAGGGGACTTTTCTGGTACTATCTCGAGCATAATGAAGGCCGGCCCGACGTGATGCCGGATGGCCCCTATCCGTGCGCGCCGATGGACTTCCGTAAAAACAACGGTTTCATGTTCCGCGTGCTGTACCATGGTGCGAGGATCGCCGTCGAGATCTTCCATGTGCTGTCCGACGGGAGCGGCGGACTGTGCTTTTTAAAAACGCTGGTAGCGGAGTATCTCAGGCTCCGGTACGGCGCCGATATTCCGAGGGACCGCGAGATACTGGATTGCTCGCTGCCTCCTGAGCCGGATGAGACGGAGGACGCCTATGTCAAATATGCAAGGAATGCGACACGCACGCGCCGCGAACCCGATTCCTACTATATCAGTGGCACCGGGGAGCCCGACCGCTTCATCCATATCATTACCGGCACGATTCCCGTCGACGAGATTCTAAAGCGCGCCAGGGAAAAGCAGGTGTCGCTGACAGAGTACCTGACCGCTGTGCTCATTATGGCTGTCGATAAATTACAGCGCGCATCGGTGCGCAGCGAAAAGCGCTTAAAGCCGGTAAAGGTATGTATACCGATCAACTTGAGGAATTTCTACCCGACGCATACGATGCGCAATTTCGCAAGCTACGTCAATCCCGGCATAGAGCCGAGGTTCGGGCAGTACAGCTTTGACGAGGTGCTCTCGGCCGTGCACCACTATATGAGAAGCGAAGTCACCGAAAAAATGCTGAACGCCAAGATGTCGACCAATGTACAGACGGAGAAATACAAAGTATTGCGGCTGACGCCGCTGTTCATCAAGAATATCGTCATGAAATTCACTTTCAACCGGGTGGGGGACCGCAAGTCCTCGACCAGCATCTCAAACCTGGGAGCGGTTCAGCTGCCGCCCGAGATGTCAAAGCATGTCGTGCGCATGGACTTCATTTTGGGGCCGCTTTCGCGCAACAAGGTGGTTTGCGGATCGCTGTCCTACAATGGGAAGCTGATGCTGAACTTTCTGAGGACCATACGGGAAAGCACGCTGGAGCGCGAGTTTTTCCGATACCTGGTCAGGCAGGGCATCCCGGTCAAAATGGAAAGCAACCAGAGATTCTGCTAAGGAGGCATTATGTCTTACTGTGTCAATTGCGGCGTAGAGCTTGCCGACAGCGAAAAATGCTGCCCGCTGTGCAATGTCGAGGTCGTCAATCCGAACAGGCCCTGGGTCGAGCCCGCGCAGAGGCCGTATTCGCAGCATTTCGAAGAACTGACAAAAAGAATGGACCGCCGCTATTTTACGGCTCTTGCGGGCCTTATCCTTCTGATACCGGTGCTTGTTACGGTGCTGTGCGATATTTTATCGGGCGGCGGCATTACATGGTCCGCTTATGTTGTCGGTGCAATCGCCATGCTCTATGTGTTTATTCTGCTGCCGTTTAACTTCAAAAGATACCACGCGGTTGTTTTTCTCTCGCTGAACTTTTTTGCGGTGCTGCTCTATCTTCTGCTGATCGAGCAGGCGAGCGGGGGACACTGGTTTTTGAGCATCGGTTTACCCATCGTGATATGCACATGGCTTATCGTGATCGGGTATTCCCAATGGTTTAAGAGGCGCAAACGCGCAATTTTGCTAAAAACCGGCCTATGCCTGATCGCCGCAGGCGTTTTGTCCGTCATCATTGAGGTCATTCTCAGTATCAACTCCGCCGGGGCTTTGGCTTTCAGATGGTCGTTTTATGTGATGATACCGTGCCTTGTACTGGGCATCGTCGCATTGGTGCTTGAGCACCGCAAAAACCTCAAGGAGGTTATCAGAAAGAAGCTGTTTTATTGAGGTGTGTAAGCTGGGTGATCTGTGAACGAATATGGGGTATGACCCCATAGGACACTATTCTCCGGGCCGGCGCTTTATTTTGTCCCAAAGATTGTAATTCTGCGTCTTTTGAAGCGCCAGCAGCATGTATTTTTCCGGCTCATCTGCAACGCTGCGGAACGATTGTATCAATTCCTTGATCTCCTGCCGCTTCGAGTGCCCGTCCATCGGGCATTTGTTTTTGACGACCGGCAATTCCAATTTCCGCCGAACCTCTATGATCTTCTGCTCGGGCACATAGATCAGCGGGCGGATCTGCACGATGTCGGTCCTGTCCATCCACGACAGGGGGGAAAATGTCGATATCCTGCCTTCCAGCAGCATCGACATCATGAATGTCTCGATGGCGTCCTCGCGGTGGTGGCCGAGCGCGATTTTTTTGATGCCGAGCTCCAGGCAGAGCTCATGGAGCATGCCGCGGCGCATCTTCGAGCAAAGCGAGCACGGGTTCTTTTCCTGTCTTATATGGAAGACGACATCGGCAATATCGGATTTTCTCACATGGTAGGGGATATCCCAGTTCCCGCAGTATTCGCGGAGAGGCTCCGTATTCATTTCGCCGTCTATGCCGAGGTCTAAGGTAACGGCGGTAAGGCCGTATGAAAGGCCGGAGTAATAACGGTACAGCCGGAGCGCGTGCAAAAGCACGATGGAATCCTTGCCGCCCGACAGTCCGACGGCGATATGGTCGCCGTCGCGTATCATGCCAAAATCTCGGTCGGCGCGCTTTAAACAGGCCAGTACATGTTTCATAACTGCTATGATAGCATTTGGGCCGTTTCATATCAAATACTAATTATTTGCGGATATATGGATCATGCCGGATGACCTCCCCTTCGGGTTTCCGGTACATTTGGCCTCATGACCTCACTTGTCAAGCTTGTCCCGCATGACCGATGCGATATTGGCGTCGTCCCCGACAATCAGTATCCTGTACATGAAAAGGCTCCTTTTGTGCGTTTATTATAGCAAATTTATGCATCAGCCAAGGTGAATCCTGTATTAACATCGCATGAATGCATTTGCATATGATCCGGGAGGAAACGTATAATAATCAGGTAAAATGGTGAAAACAGGTGATATTATGAAAAAGCGAATGTACTGTTTGTTTGTTGCTGCCGCACTTGTGCTCGCGCTGGCGGCGGGCTGCACGGGGGAAAACACAGTGCCGGCGCCCGCGGATACGGAAGAAGCGACCGGGGAGCCGTTGCCGACGCAAGAGGACAGCACCCCGGAACCCGCGCCGATAGAGAGCCCGCTGCCGGACCAGTCGGACAAGCCCTTTGACGTATACGATTTTCCGGAGCTTGCGGGCATGCAGCTTTCACTGAATGCCGCCAACGATATGTTCGGCGAGCCTGAAGGGGCGTATGCCTATATGCAGGCGGCCGACGGCGAAACATTCCTGTGCCTGACCTATCAGGGCGCATATCTAGCGCTCAGCGATCTGCCCGAAAGGATTGCGGATGCGGGCGGCGGGGTGCTGGAGGAAATGACCGGCGAGGATAAGGTCGACGACCTGAATGTCGAAAGCGTCTGGATCAGCAAGGACTCCACGGCGAGCGGCCGCAGGGTGCGCGGCGTGGGCATAGGCGACCGCAGGGAGCAGGTGCTTGCGGCGTTCCTGAATCTGCCGGATCAAGAAGGCGAAGGCGTGCTGTATACGATCAGTGAAATCAACCCGGAGTGGGGCGAGGATTGGACGCAGAGCTTTGTCGGCGGCAGAGTCCTTGCCGGGCAGGATGCGGCGGTGCCGGTGGTGCGCGCCGGAGCGGACGGGGAAATGGAGTACGCACTGGAGCCGGTCGACTGCGACGAGGTCATCGAGTATACCTATGTGAACGATTTCGAGGATTATCCGCTCGAAGGCCCAGGCCAATGGAATACGTATGCGAGCCTGAGGTTCTTTATAAAGAACGGCGTCGTGACGGATATTCATTTGTTCAGGTTTTCGGATCCGGAATAGTTCGATCTCAGCATGATAGTAGGGGTCGATGCCCACATCGACCCGAGAATTTCTCAAATTGAACCATATAAATTGCGGGCTGATGCAGGCATCAGCCCCTACACACCATATGATATCATTTTTGCTTCATTAGCTTATTCTATATACCTTATGAGAACCAGCCGCAGGTGTCTGTTACACTTACTGTTTAGTAGTTTTCCTGATGGTGAGTAGTATTACAAATTCTCTAATGATATTTTAGACATTTGATAACTTCATCCACGCCGGAGAATAAAATCCCCCTCATACCCGAAGCCTGCGCACCTCGGATATTCTCCTCGGTATCGTCAAAGAAAACACAGTCCTGCGGATTAAGGCTGTATTTATCCAAGAAATACCGGTAGATGCCCGGGTCGGGCTTAACCATATGCACATCGCACGAAAACACGCCGCCGTCAAAAAGCGAAAAGAAATCATACTTCTGCTGTATATAGCGGCTGAGTTCCCGATGGTAATTGGATAGATAGAACAGCCGGTGTCCGGCCTCCCTGACCTTCGGAAGCACCCCGATGGCCGGCATAATCGGCGTCAGCATGTCGGGAATGCGGTTTACCGTCTCGATGATGATGTCCCTGTATTCCGGTTCCTTACGGCAGAATTCGGCGTACGCTTCTTCCTGTGTGATGGTGCCCATGTCCAGCTTGATCCATTCCGTGCTTCGGAATATGATTTCATTGATCTTATCTTCCAGCAATGGATTGTGGAATAGCGTTTGAAGAAAAGGCTTTGGCTTAAAGTTGACTAAAACATTGCCGATATCGAATACAAAATCCATGCAATAAACCCCGCGCACATCATTGATACTGATTTTATCACAAACAGCCATTCCGGTGCCATATCCCGATGCTCTGGCATGATTTGACCTATCAATGCCGGTCGCGGCCTGTCGCTGAAAACAGAGCAGCGTATCAATCGTCAGGTAAAATATGGTATACTATGAAAAACGCTCTTTCGGAGGACCGCCATGTCTGAATCCGTTGAAAAAAAGGAACGCAAGCCTGCAATCAAGTCGGTGCTCGGCTGGGCGGCTGTACTGATTGTGGCCGCCGCCGCCGGGATCTGGGCGTACTGGGGCGGCATCGAGAATTTCCATGAGGGTTGGTACAGCCAAAGTATTTGGGAGAACATCTTCATCATGTTCATACAGTATTGGCTGATCACCATTGCGTTTGTTGTGCTCGGCCTGCTCGGGCTTCGCTTTCAAAAGACGACGCTTCTATTGTGCATACTGCTTGCCGCAGGAGCCGTTTGGTTTTTCCGGGGTGCGCATATTTCGGTGATTCTTTTGATCATACCGCCGTTTATCTTAGTCGGATTGCTCTTTTTCTTCGGAGATGCGAGGCCGAAATGGCTGGCAAGGCTGGTCGTAGCCGGAATCCCGGCGCTGGTGCTTGCCGTAACCACCATCCGGGGCGTCTCGATGGTGTCCGCACGCGTAGACGACGGCGACTACGGCGCAAGGGTCGTCGAGGGCAACGGCGGGTGTCTTGTATGGGCGCCCGAGGGGCCGGGCTGGCCTGAAACAGGGTGTACATTTGACGAGGCGCAATCTATCTGCGCGCATCTAAGCGAGGATGGTTCAGAGATACTGGAAGAGGCGGTCAACATCTGGCGGCTTCCGACGGTGGAGGAGGCGGTCCGGAGCATGACGCTGCACGGCGAGAATGCGGGCGGTGTCTGGGATGAAAAGGCGCAGAAGGCAAGCTATGATAAAACGCCTGACAAGGAAACGCCGCTTTGGAAAAAGTACTCCCATGTCATCTATTACTGGACGTCCACACGAGCCGGTGCGGACGAGGCATATATCATTGTATACAACGGCGGCGTGTTCGGGCGCAAGACGGGCAGGCTTTACGGCAGCTACACATCGTTCCGGGCGGTGAAGGACTGCGGGGAGCAGGGGGGATGACTAGGCAAAACAGCAAATGATATAGAAAATGGAACTTAACTGGGAGCCGCACCGTCAAAACCATGCAGCCAATCATCAGGGAGGTACAAATATGAAGAAGATCATTCTAATCCTGACGGGAGTTTTATTGTTATGTGCAGGGTGTGTGATGGACAAAACGGATATTTCAGACGATCCCGGTTCCCAGGCATAATGCCGGGACGCTCCGCGAGCATGAATCCGAGCGTCTGCCGGAAAGCTTCACAAATGGCAGCAATACGTTCGGGTTTGACGCCGCCGCCCTGCTGTACAACAGCGATGAAAACCTGGCGCTGTCGCCGGCGAGCCTCGAGCTTGCGCTATTGATGACCCGCGCGGGCGCAATTGACAATACCGCCGCCGAGATGGCCGCCGCGCTGGGGATGTCGGGGCTTTCCGATGATGAAATACTGTCCGCCTGTTCGCAGCTGATGTGGCGCGCAAACACCGACGGCATGGAGGCCGCAAATTCGATATGGATGAAGCAGGGTTACGGCTTTAACCCGGACTATGTCGATATCTGCACCGGGGATTTCATGGCCGACGCCGCCGAAGTTGATTTCGCGGACACTAAGACCACCGACCGTATCAACGAATGGGCCAGCGACAAGACGCACGGCAGGATCGATAAGATGAACGAGCAGCCGCTGCCCGCCGACACGGTGATGGTGCTTGTCAACGCGCTGTATTTCCTCGGCGAATGGGTCCAGCCGTTTAAAGCCAACGACACCTGGCAGGAGAGCTTTGCATCGCCGGCCGGCGATGTGACGGTCGATATGATGCACGCGGAGCGCTATGTGCCGTATTACGGCGGCGACGGGTATTCGATGATCTCATTGCCGTTTCAAAGCGAGTCCGGGGACGGCAGCGGTTTTGCGATGGCGTTTCTGCTGCCCGCGGAGGGAAGCGGTGTGACGGAGCTGCTCGGCTCGCTGGACGGCGAGTATTTTTCCGAAGCGCTCTCGGGATTGGCGCAGCTGAAGGTCAAAATCAAGCTGCCGAAGTTTGAGTATAAATTCGGAACGAGCTTTGTCGACACACTGAAATCGCTCGGCATGCAGGATGCCTTTTCCGGCGAGGCGCGGTTTGACAATATGACGGGCGGCCAAAACGGACTGTATATCGACGATGTGCTGCACAAATGCTACATTCGTGTCGACGAACTGGGAGCCGAAGCCGCCGCGGTGACCGAGGTCATGGTTTTGGAGTCCGCAATGGAGATGCAGGAATACCCCGAGTTTTATCTGGACCGGCCGTTTGTGTTCGCGATTTACTCGCAGCTTGACGGCACGATACTGTTCCTCGGCGCGGTGAACAACCCCCTGTTGAACGAATAAATGCAGGTTACGGAAAGGCTGCGGTCAATGGAGCCCGCGGCTTTTTACATTTACATATGCAAATAGTGCGGGTACCCGGTTATTCATTTTGATATTCTCTTCAGCAAATCCGAATTTCCGAATTGCTTGATAAAGGGCCCCGCGGCGGCCGCGGTCAATATCCCGGCGGCGGTTCCGGTCAAAAGCAGCACCGGCAGGTATGAAAAGATCGACGCATCCTGCAGTATGACGGACGCGACGGCGATCTGCCCGACGTTGTGCGCGGCGGCTCCGCCGACCGATATGCCGTACAATGAGAAATGCCTGTTGTAGCCAAGCTTTAAAAGAAGCATCACGACCATCGCCAGCATCGAGCCGGTAATCGAGAATGCAAACGAAATCGGGCTGCCCGCAAGCAGCGCGGCAAGCGCGCATCGCGTCAGCACGACCGCGGATATAAGCCCCCGGTCAAAATAAAACAGCGCAAACATCGTGACGACGTTCGCGAGGCCGAGCCGTATTCCCGGAACAGGCACGGCAAGCTGCAGCGGCAGCATGCTCTCTGCGATCGACAGCACGGCGGCGACTGCCGTCAGGAGCCCTGCGACCGATATCGTTTTGATGCCGATCTTACTTTTCATTGCACGACCACATCCAGATCATTTTCATCCCCTGTGATTTTAATCAGCGCTTTGTTCGGAAGGCAGGCCGCGATCTGCCCGGGCGTGCCGATCCAGCCGGTATTGATGCAGACTTTGTTGGTGCAGTCCGATTCCGTGAAGCGTATTCTGCCGCTCTGAGCCTCGATGACGATCCGTCCGCCCTTGAGTTCTATGATTTGGCGCTCAAGGCCGGGCGTAAGCACGACCTGCCCGATGACTTCGCCGTTCATCGTGATGACGGCCGTCGGCGGGCTGCCGGGCTTTGCAAACAGTATATTGTATGACAGCAGGAGCGACGCAAGCATGACGGCTCCCGCGAGTACATAATCGCCCCATTTCGGCTTCAAGAGGGCACCTCCTAAAATCTTAGAAGATTATATCACAAATATGGACCGCAAGGCGAATCATGAAATGAATCGCAGCGGGCATGATAATAGAAAATAACGGCAAACGAAGGGAATGGTTGATATGACCCATGACATCGAAAAGCCTTACTGGATCATGACGGCTCCGAAGAACACTTACGAACCGTTCGGGGGCGAAAAGAACTGCGATGTCGCAATCATTGGCGGCGGTATGACCGGGATCACCGCCGCATACCTGCTGGCAAGCCGGGGCGTCGACACCGTTTTGCTGGAAGCCGAGCAGATCGGCCATGGCACGACCGGCAGGACGACCGGCAAGGTCACTTACCACCATACGGTGAAATACCATAAGCTACTGTCCGGCGTCGGCGCTGAAAAGGCAAGGATGTATGCCGAGGCGAACAGATCCGGCCTCGACCAGGTGGCGGAGTGGGTGGGCAAATTCAACATCGACTGTGATTTTGCGAGGGTCGATTCATATGTATATGCCCTGAATGACAACGAGCTTTCGCTGATCGAAAAAGAAATGGACGCATATGAGGAGCTCGGCATCTCTGCGGAGTTCATGCATTCGTGCCCGCTGCCCTTTGAGATCAGGGGTGCTGTGATGGTCAGGGATCAGGCGCAGTTTCACCCGCTGAAGTATCTGTACGGCCTTGCCGCGCAGATCGACATAAATTATTGCAGCATCCATGAGCATTCACCGGTCGACAGGCTCGAATACACCGACAAGTGCGTGATCCATGCAAACGGCGGGAAGGTCTATGCGGACAAGGTCATCATAGCCACAAATTATCCGGTCAAGGACGAGCCGGGGCTGTATTTTGCAAGGCTGTACCAGCAGCGCTCCTATATCGCAGGCATGTATGCAGAGGGTCTTGATATTAAGGGCATTTATATCAATGCGGACGAGCCGGTCCATTCATTCAGGATGCAGCCGGATCCGGGCGGGCTGCTGATATTCGCCGCCGGTTACGGCAACCGCACCGGCAAGGATGTCAACTGCGGGGACAACTACGCGCTGCTGAAGCAGACGCTCGAAAACAATCTCGGCGTTACGGGCGAGCTTGTTTACAACTGGTCGGCGCAGGACTGCATGACGCTCGACGGGCTGCCCTATGCGGGGCAGCTGACGAAAAACACGCCGCACATCTATGTCGCGACAGGCTATGAAAAATGGGGCATGGCCCAATCGACGGCCTGCGCGATGCTCGTTACCGGCATGCTGCTTGGCGAAAACAATCCGGCGTCGCATGCGATCCGGGCCTATACGCCGCAACGGTTTATTCTGAAGGCTTCGGCCGGGGAGCTTGCGGCGCACCTCGGCGAGGTGCTGTTTGAGCTCGGATTGAGGCGTGCGGCGATGCCTGCGCGCACGCCCGAAGACCTTGAGCCCGGCGAAGGCGACATCATGAGGCTGGACGGGCGGCTCGCGGCCGTCTACAGGGACGAGGGCGGCAAGCTTTGGTTTTACCATGCGCATTGCATGCATATGGGGTGCATACTGAATTTCAATGCGGTCGACAAGTCATGGGACTGCGCATGCCACGGATCCAGGTTCGATGTGCACGGCAATGTCATCACGGGCCCTGCGGTCAGGCCGCTTGAAAAATTCGAATTGTAAAAGCGTATTTCTGAATTGTTCACAGATTCGATAAAGATTGTACAAACCTCGGTGATATCTTATCCGCAGATGATATCAAATGGAGGATTTTTCGGTGCATCCCGGTTCGACTGCCAGAAACCTGTTATTTTTACTGCTCGGAGCCCTCGCAATAGCAGGGCTGGTTTTGTTGTTGCTGCTGCTCAGGGGCCGCTCATTCGTATCGGGCAGCGCTTCTCAAAGCGGCTCGCCGGCGCAGTTCGGGCCGACGGGCGATTCGCAGAGCGGCAGAGATGAAATCCGTATCGGCAATATTCAGGAAGCCGACGGATTGGATTATGACACTCCCGCAGGCGTTCGGGTTTTACAGGGCGCGTATGCCGACGGCGTCTATGAAGGCCGTGCCGACGGCTATTCCGAAGGCCTTGCGGTCGAGGTATGCATCAGGGAGGGTTCCATCGAGTCGGTCCGGGTTACGCAGCATCATGAAACACCGGGATTTTATGAATATGTATTCCGGGAGCTTTCAGGGATTGTGGTGGAAGAGCAGAGCACCGATATCGATACGGTCAGCGGCGCGACCTATACATCGGATGCTTATCTTGTCGCGGTCGAGGATGCGCTCAGCAAAGCGGCGGTTGAGTAGTTGACAATTCGTATGCGGGATTGCCGCGCTAAACGGCCATTTCCTTCAGTGCCCGAAGGGCAAGCTCATAGCCCAAAAACCCGAACCCGCAGATCTGGCCTGCGCAGGCCGGAGCCGTAATCGATTTCCTGCGGAACTCCTCGCGTGCGTGTATGTTCGACAGATGAACCTCTATCGCCGGGAGCGTGGACGCTTTCAGCGCATCGTATATCGCGACGGAGGTGTGCGTATACGCAGCCGGGTTTATGAGAATCGCGTCAAAAACACCCTGCGCCTGCTGTATCCAGTCCACGATATCTCCCTCATGGTTGCTCTGGCGCACTTCGGTTTCGACCGACAGCTCCTTTGATGCGGTCTCAATCAGCGCGCAGAGCGCTTTGTAATCCCGGCGGCCGTAGATATCCGGCTCGCGCGAACCGAGCAAATTCAGGTTGGGCCCGTTGATCACCAGTATTTTCATTTTCATTCCTCCTTTGTCGCTGATACCGCGGCGGCTACCGCGTCTTCCAAAGTTCCGCTGTTGTCGACAATCCTGTCCGCATATTTCCGGTAAAGGGGCAGCCTTTGCTCATAAAGCTCGGCGAGCTTGTGCCTGCCTTCGGCAAGCAGCGGCCGGTACGATGTGTCGACCACGTCGAGCAGCCGCGAAAGCGGCCTGTCGATGAACACGACGATGCCGTTTCGCTTGAGGGCTTGCATGTTCTGCTCGCGCAGCACCACGCCGCCGCCCGTTGCGATGACACAGTTCCGCTTCAGGGAAACGGCGGCGACCGCCCGGCTTTCGATATCGCGGAAATGCGCTTCGCCGAGCTTGAACAGCTCCGGAATCCGCCCCCAGTGCTCCTCTATATACGCATCGGCGTCAACAAACTCCATGCCGAGCCTTTTCGCGAGACCTGCGCCGATTTCGCTCTTGCCGCAGCCCGGCATGCCGATCAGCACGATGTTTTTACGCATTCCCCATACGCTCCCCGATTTCATTGTAAACATCCTCGATCAGGGCGGCGGGTATGTCGACGCCCTGCCATATGCCCTGCGCCGCCGCCGCCTGCGCCGCCAGCATGTACAGGCCGTTCTGGGTTTCGGAGCCCTGCTCGCGCGCAATCTTTAAAAGCGGCGTATCCATGGGATTGTAAATAAAGTCAAATACATATCCGGCGCGCGGCACGGCGTTGCCCGGGATCGGCATCGAATTCGGAGAACCGTGCATGCCGGCGGGTGTCGTGTTGACCAATAGCCCGAGCCCTTCCAGACTGTCGGTCGCATCATAGCCTATGACTTCTTCGGCGGCAAATGTTTGCCGTGCTATTTCGGGGCTGCGGCTTGCGATGTATATTTCGGAAGCGCCCATATCGCGCAGAACCTTTGCGGCTGTTTTGGCGGAGCCCCCGGAGCCGAGTATCAACGCGGGTTTGCCGGATACTTCAGCACCCTGGCGCGCAAGGCTTGCACGGAAACCGTAATAATCGGTGTTGTATCCGGCGAGCCTGCCGCCCGAAAACGCTACCGTATTCACCGCGCCGATTGCGGCGGCTTCGTCCGACACGGAATCGAGGAATCCGGCAACTGCCTGCTTGTAGGGTATCGTCACGTTGACGCCGCAGGGGCCCCCGGCACTGCCGACCGACTCTATGAAACCGCCCAGCGCTTCCGGCTCCATCGGATAGAGCTCGTAGCGGCCCTCGACGCCGAGCCTTTGCATGATCGCAGTGTGTATTTGCGGCGACCAGCTGTGCGACAGCGTTCTGCCTACAAGGCCGAACAAAGCGCTCATGAAACAGCCTCGGGTATTGCGGCTCTGTAGTTGCCGAGGACTTTTAAGTAGCTGCAGCTCTCTGACAGCCGCCCGATCGCTTGCCGGACATTATCGTCGTCGAGCCGCCCGGTGATATCAAGGTGAAAGAAGTAATGCCAGGCCTGCGACCAGATCGGCCGGGACTCGAGGTTGGTCAGGTTGACGCCCGCGTCGGCAAAGGACTTCAGTGCCGAATACAGCGTGCCGGGGCGGTGGCTGAGCGCAAACACCAGCGATATTTTGTCTGCGTCGTCCGGCACGATTTGCTCACGCGAGAGCACCGCAAACCTCGTAAAGTTGAAATCATGATCCTGTATGTCCGGCACGAGCACGGAAAGCCCGTAAAGCCGGGCGGCGCGCGCAGATGCCACGGCCCCGATCGAAAGGTCGCCCGATTTGGACACCTGTTCGGCCGCGACCGCTGTGTTCAGACTGCTCAGCGCCGTATAACCCCTTTCCCGCAGAAACCCGGCGCACTGCTCGAGTCCCTGCGGATGGGAGTAAACCGCCCTGATGCCGCCGGGCTCCGCTCCCGGAAGACCCAGCAGATTGTGCCGCACCCGCACCATCAGCTCGCCGACGATGTGCACGTCGTTTTCGCGGATCAGGTCGACGACGGCGTTGATGCAGCCGGTCGACGAGTTTTCGATCGGCAGCACCGCGCGGCTGATATCCCCGGCAAGCAGCGCGTCGACGACATCGGCAAACAGCGGATAGCCGCTGCGGGAAGCGTCCTCGCCGAAATAATCGATGACCGACTGCTCGCTGAACGAGCCGGGCACGCCCATGTACCCGATTGTGCCCCGCGGAGCGGGGGATGAGGGGGCTTTCTCCCGCTTTGCACAGGCAGACATCATGTCCTGCTGCATGCGGCTGCTTGCATCGATGACGCCCTGGAAGGATTGCTGCACATACGATGAAAACCCCTTGTCGCGCAGCCCTGCGACAGCTTTTTCAATGACTGCCTTCTCACGCGCGATGTCGCGCACCTGCATATGGTTTTGCATCTTGTACGCGGCGACATTCCTGACGATTGCAAGCCGCTCTTCAAGAAGCGCCGAAAGCTTTTGATCGATCTGGTCGATCCGGCCTCTGATCTCCTCAAGGTTCATTGACTGTCTCCCCATTTGTTTTGATCCATCCAGACATCCGCGAGGGCGAGCGCCGCCGCAGCCTCGACGACCGGGACGGCCCTCGGCACGATGCACGGGTCGTGCCTGCCGGTTACGGTGATTTCGGAATCCTCATGTTTTTCGAGGTCAACGGTGGGCTGCGGCCTTGCGATCGAAGGCGTAGGCTTGATGGCTGCCGAGAACACGAGCGGCATGCCCGTCGTGATCCCGCCGAGTATTCCGCCGTTGTGGTTTGTGCTGGTTTGCACCTTGCCGTTCTGCATGCGCCAGAAGTCGTTGGCCTCGTACCCGGTCATGCCGGAGAGCGAAAAACCGGCGCCGAACTCGACGCCCTTGACCGCCGGTACCGCAAAGAGCAGCGATGCAAGCGAGCTCTCGACGCCGTCGAACAGCGCGCCGCCCAGCCCTGCCGGAACACCGGCCGCGGCACACTCGATGACACCGCCCAGAGAGTCTCCCTGCGCTTTGGCGGAAAGGATTGCCTGTTTCATGCGTTGGCCCGCGACGTCGTCGATCACCGCAAATTCCTTTGCCGAAATCTCCTGTAAAAGCGCGCCCGGTATTTGAACGGGGAACGGCGCCTCCTGCACCCCGCCGATGCTCCTGATGTGCGCGCCGACCGCTACTCCGCGCGATGCGAGCATCTGCTTTGCAATCGCGCCGGCAAGCACCAACGGTGCGGTCAGCCTGCCCGAAAAGTGCCCGCCGCCGCGATGATCGTTATGCCCTCCGTAGCGTACCTGCGCCGGATAATCGGCATGCCCCGGGCGCGGATAGCGCAGGAATTCCCTGTACGCATCCGAATGACGGTCGCTGTTTCGTATGACCGCGCACAGCGCGTCGCCCGTGGCCGCGCCGCCGTAATATCCGGAGAGTATCTCGAATTCGTCGGCCTCGCTGCGGCTTGTCGCCGTTTCCGACCTGCCCGGCGCGCGCCGCGCCATCTCGCGCGCCGCACTTTCCCAGTCGATCGCAAAGCCTGCCGGCAGTCCCTCGATAGCCACGCCGATCGCGGGCCCGTGGGATTCGCCGAATATGGTAATTTTGAAGTTTCTACCCCAACTGCTCATTTGCCTTGCCCCCCAAACTGCGGAAATCATCCCAGAACCGCGGCCAGGATTTGCCGACCGCTTCGGCGCCCTTTACTACAACCTGCGATTCGCACGCGGGGCTCAGCGCCGCCGCCATCATCGCGATTCTGTGGTCGCCCGAGGCGTCGACCGCGCCGCCCGTAAGCCCGCCGCCCGTAATGACCATGCACTCGTCTTCCATACCGACCGTGCCGCCGACCGCCCGGATGCATGCCATGATGCTCTCGATCCGGTCGGATTCCTTTAAACGCAGCCGCCCGATGCCGGACAGCACGCTTCGGCCGCCCGCGGCAGCGCACAGCGCCGCGACGGGAGGGGCCAGGTCCGGGCAGTCGGACAGATCGATGCGCGTGCCGAAAAGCTCCAAATGATTGATCACAAGCTCCGCGCCGCGCCAGGTGTAATCGCCGCCCATGCGCGAGTATATTTCGAGTATACGCCTGTCTCCCTGCGCCGAAGCCGGGTCCAGGCCCGTAATCTCGACGCCGTCTCCGAGCGCGCCGAATGCAATCAGAAACGCGGCCTGCGACCAGTCGCCCTCGATACGGTAGCCGCAGGGCTTGTACCGCTGCATGCCGGGAACCGAGAACAGCCCCGGTTCGGCCTGCCTGAACTTTATGCCGTGCTTTTTCAGTATATCGAGCGTGAGATCCACATACGGGCGCGATTCGAGCGTACCCGTGACCTTGAGCGCTGAACCGCCGCCAAGGAGCGGCAGCGCAATCAGAAGGCCGGTTACGAACTGCGAGCTGACATTGCCCGGAATCATGTATTTGCCCGGGAACAGCCTGCCCGCGACGGTCAGCGGAAGCCCGCCGCTTTGCGCTTCCCAGGTTATGCCCTGCGAAACCAAAAGATCCCGGTAGACGTCCATCGGCCTCTGACCGAGCCTGCCCCGGCCCTCGAAGAGAGCGCCGTTTGACACGGCAAGCGTGAGCGGCAGCAAAAAGCGCAGCGTCGAGCCCGATTCGCCGCAGTCGATTCTGATATCCTGCGGCGCTCTGCCGCCGGACACCGTTGCCGTATAGCCTCCGCCGCTATCCATTTCAAGCCCGATTTGCGCGCCCAACTGCCGCATTGCGTCGATGCTGGCCTCGATGTCCTCGGAAAGCGAAAGGTTTGAGATCACCGAGGTTCCTTCGGACAGGCCGGCGCATATCACTGCGCGGTGCGCCAGGCTCTTGGACGGCGGCGCGCATATCCGCCCCGAAAGACGGGACGGCGCTATTTGCATGATCATGGCATCCTCCCGGAAAGCGCGAAAAATTCGTCCAGTTCGTCAAGGCTCAGGCTGTACAGGAAAGGCCTGCCGATCTCATGGATCAGCGAAAGCGTAATGCCGCCCGACATGGCCTTCTTGTCAAGCTTCAGCAGTTCATAAACGGCCTGCGGATCGACATCGGGCCACTTTGTGCCGAGCCCGTACAGTGCAAGAACCCTTGCGATTTGCCCGGATGTTCCTTTTACAGTGAGCTGCGCACGTTCGGAGCATTCCGTAATTTTGACCATACCGATTGCGACCGCCTGGCCGTGGGTCCAGCGCGTCCAATTGCCGACTGGCTCCAGCGCGTGCGCCAGCGTATGCCCGAAGTTCAATGCCATCCTGCCGCCCAAATCGAGCTCATCGAACTCGACGATGCCGCGCTTGTAATCGCAGCATTCGGCGATGATGTCCCCGATCTGCGGCATGATGCCCTGCCTGCCGCCGCAATCTGCGATACGGTCAAAGAGCTCTCTGCTTTTCAGACAGGCCGTTTTGACGACTTCGGCCATGCCGGACGCGAAATCGGCGTCGCTAAGCGTACGGAGCGCTTCGGTGTCGGCCAGCACCGCGTCAGGCTGCTTGAAAGCGCCGACCAGATTTTTGCCCCACGGCGTGTTGACGGCCGCCTTGCCGCCGATCGAGCTGTCGATTTGCGCCAGAAGCGTGGTCGGGCACTGTATGAGCTTCATGCCGCGCTGCCATGTCGCGGCCGCGTATGCGGCCAGGTCGCCGATGACGCCGCCGCCGAGCGCGACGAGTACATCGCTTCTGCCCATGCCGCGCCCGGCCAGCGCCTCGTAGATGCGGTAAAGCGCTTCGAACGACTTCGTAGTTTCGCCCGCGGGCAGCACAAGCGCATCGGCGGTAATTTGCGCAGCTTCCAGCTGCGGCAGAATCTTTCTCATGTAAAGCGGCGCTACATGCTCGTCGGAGACGACCAGCGCCGATGCGCGGGCCGATACGCCGCGTATCGTTTCCGCAAGCAGTTCCATGGCGCCGGAACCGATGCTGAGTGTATATGCGCGGCCCGGCAGGCTGACGGATATTGACTTCATAGATAACGCTCCTTGATCCGGGAGCTTTGCGCAAGCACGCTTTTTAGCGCGGCTGCGTCGCCCCGCTCCAGGGCTTGCCTTATGCCTGCCAGAGCCTGTGTAAAGCAATCGATGCGGTCAAGCAGCGCTGTGCGGTTTGACAGGAAAAGCTCGGTCCACATTTCGGCGTTCATCGCGGCCACCCGCGTAGCATCGCGGAAGGAGCCGCCCATGAAGCCCCCGATATGGTCGACGCCTTCCGTGCAGGCGATCAGTGCGGACGCCACTGCGTGGGGCAGGTGGCTGGTCAGCGCGATCATTTCATCGTGCTCGTCCGGCGATGTATAAATGATGTTCATGGCCCCGACGCTGCGGGCAAGCTCTTCGACCAGCGCGGCGCCCTTTTCGCTGCCTTCGACCGGCGTCAGTATATAGTTGCAGCCAAGGTACAGTTCGTGGTGCGATTTTGCAAAGCCGCCGACCTCGCGGCCGCACATCGGGTGCCCCGGCACATAGCTGATGTCCCTGCGCAGCACCGGTTGCAGCCTGCGCAGCATCGGCGCTTTTACACCGCACACATCGGTGACGACCGCCCCGGCGGGAAGCAGATGCTGATACCTTTCCATAAGCTCCGCGGCGGCCGCCGGGGGAAGGCACAGCACCAGAAGGTCGGTCTGCCCGAGCAGGGATTCGGGGCTGTCGGAAGCCCTGTCCGCAAGCTTTGCGCGCATGACCGCGTCGAGCACCTGCGGATTTGAATCGATTCCGTACAGCGCCGGGAGCCCGAGCGGCCTGAGCGCTTTTACGAATGAGCCGCCCATCAGCCCGAGGCCCGCGACCGTCAGCCGGAGAGACCGGAACTGTTCATTTATGCCCACGGCATCTTTTCCTTTCTTTTGGGCCGGAGCTGCTTTCCCTGGGTACGGGCCAGCACTTCGACTTCGTTCATCAGCGAGCGGAATTTTTCGAGTTTCAGAGACTGCGGGCCGTCGGACAGCGCTTTATCCGGGTTCGGGTGCACCTCGACCATAATGCCGTCGGCCCCGACCACGATCGACGCCTTGGCAAGCGGCTCGACCATCCACCAGAGTCCCGCTGCGTGGCTCGGGTCAACGATGACCGGCAGGTGGGACAGGCGTTTTGCCATCGGGACGGCGGAGATGTCAAGCGTGTTGCGCGTGTAGTCCTCATAGGTGCGTATGCCGCGCTCGCACAGTATGACGTTGCTGTTGCCCTCGGACATGATGTATTCGGCCGACATCAGCCACTCTTCTATTGTAGCAGAAATTCCGCGCTTTAGAAGTATCGGTTTCCTTGTTTTGCCAAGCTCCTTTAAGAGCGAAAAGTTCTGCATGTTGCGCGCGCCGACCTGTATGATGTCGACATCGCGCTCGAAGCGGTCGATGTTTTCGGTCGACATGATCTCGGTCACGATCAAAAGGCCGGTCTCGCGCTTTGCAAGCAGCAGCAGGTCGAGCCCCGGCTCGCCGAGCCCCTGGAACGAGTACGGGCTGGTCCTGGGCTTATATGCGCCGCCGCGCAGAAACTGTGCGCCGCATTCCTTGACGCACCGTGCGGTCTCGAGTATCTGCTCCTCGCTCTCGACCGAGCACGGCCCGGCCATGACGGCGAACTCGCCGTTGCCGATTTCATGCTCGCCGACCCTTATGACGGTGTCGTCGGGCTTAAAAAGCCTGTTGGCGCGCTTGAACGGTTCCTGCACATGGATCACCTTGTGCACGATCTCATCGGTGGAAAGCGCCGACTTTTCGACGCGGCTTGTATCCCCGACGAGTGCAAGGATCGAGTATTCCACACCGGTCGTCCGCTCGACGCGCAGACCCATATCCTCGATCCTGCTGATCATCGCGGCGATCTTATCCTCGGGTGATTTTGGCTTTAATACCAGTATCATGTTTATGCTTCCTTTCCGGACCAAAATTTGATATCAAAAAAGGAGGCCCCATCCGAGCCTCCTCATATGATTTCTTTTTCAAAGAGATTCCGACCGGTTTGCACCGCCTGTTATTTCATTGATGCCGAAAATCCAGGGTGTATCATAACCCTGGCCGGTAAAGATGAAATAATATGCATTGTGCAATGCCCTGGACATTTGAACCCCTTATTTTCAGGTTTTCTACATTATATTCATATTCAAAGTAAAATGTCAATACCGGATACCGCATGATTTGAAAAAAATTTACATGAAATATATTCATGAATAGATAATGAAATATAGATATATGGCATATAAGTAGGTATCAGATGAAATTGATAAGGAGATGCGTCAAATGAACGGCAGCCGGGAAAACGGGTGGGGGCTGAGAAACTATATCATATCCGGTGCAATATCACTGCTTATGATCGTGTTTGCGCTGATCAAGCTGTTTGCGTCAAATGCACAGTTTGATCACCAGGTCGTCATACTGCTGATGCTGGCGGCAGGCCCGTGGCTGCTGCCGCTGATAAAATCCATCAGGCTCCCGGGCGGCATGAAGATTGAGCTGTGGGAGATAAGCGACCGGGAAGCAATCACGGAACAGGCCAATAATTTTGATATATTCAGCGAAGGAGCCGAGATACAGGCGCTCAGACCGAAATATTCGTTCTGGGACATCGCCGCGACCAACCCGAAGATGGCGATCGCATCGCTTGCCATAGAAATCGAGGACAGGCTGCGGACCATGGACGCATCGGCCAGGGATAATCTGGGCGACCTGGAGCTGAAGGAGATTCTGCTCGCATTGTGGAAGGGCAAGGGGCTTCGTTATGAAGAGATATCGTTCATCGAGGATGTCATGGCGGTATTTGCGAGCGCGATGGACTCCAAAAGCGCAAAATTTGAGTATTGCTCGGTCAATTGGGCGCTGCAGATCGGCTCCAGAATATTGCACTGCCTCGACCGCAGAATGACGGGCCAGGACTGCAGGGTAAGCTGATGGTGTGGATAAATCCCCGATGAATGTATCACCGGGGATTTCCAGGGCTGAAAGCTTTAGTTTCTGATGGAATAAATAAAAACCCCTATCGAATGATAAAGGCTTTAGATTTTGCCTGAAGAGTACGAGATTGATACAATCCAGTGATAATCCATTGCCAGAGCTAAAAAGATTGCAAGCTCTAATTTTGTATAATTCCCTTGTCATCTCCAAATACCTCGCTGCTCGATTTATCTTATCATGACTATTATTACATCTTTAACAATAAAGGCCAACCATTGAAAGGCTGGCCTTTATTTCATTAATCCCGCTGGATAGATTCTGGTGGAGGCGAGGGGAGTGAACACTACTTAAAAATTTACAAGAAAGTAGTAATAACGTGAAGAGTATTGTATTATAACAACAGTATTTCTCCAAATTTTTTATGTCAGGAGTGAAAGAATTGCCTGCTTCTTTCAATCGCCCGGCCGGGCCCCGAGGTTTTCTCACCGATGAAGAAAAAGAAAACAAACCGAAACTGACGAAAAAACTCTTTTTCAGAATACTATCGTATCTGAAGCCCTATTGGCTGCAGTTCTTAATTGTTTTTATCGCAATATTGATTTCATCCGCTTTAGGTTTACTTCCGTCAATTCTAATGGGTAGAATTGTCGATGAAGCGCTTGTCGGGAAGAACATGACATTGCTGCTAACGCTTCTTGGGGCCGCTTTGGCAACATTAATCGGTTCACAGCTGATACAGACATTCGAAAGCTATATCAATGCCTGGATTTCACAAAAAATCATTTTTGACATGAAGAACCAAATGTATAATCATTTACAGCATATGCCTCAGTCCTTTTTCTCATCTGAAAAGCAGGGTGACATCATCACACGGATGAACAGCGATATCGGCGGTGTTAGCTCTGTGATTTCGGGAACGCTTACCAGTTTTGTAAGCAATACATTAATCGTGATCTCGACGATCATCGCTCTGTTTACAATGAACTGGCAGTTGGCGCTGGTCGGCATTGTCGTTATTCCGTTATTTATACTTCCTGCAAAAGAAACCGGACGCACAAGATGGAAGCTTCTTACGCAGAGCCAGTCGATTCATGACGAGATGAACGAGCAGGTGAATGAAACACTCAGCATCAGCGGTTCTATGCTCGTTAAGTTATTTACACGCGAAGAAAAGGAATATGAGCGATTTGTTAAAATCAATGAATCCGTAACGCGTCTGGCAATGATGGAACAGCGTTCAGGAAAAGTGTTTCAGATGATGATGGGTATGTTTTCACAAATAGGGCCTCTGCTTATTTACTTTGCAGGCGGCTACCTGATTATCTCGCGAGTTGATTCAGCGTTGACAATAGGTATTGTAGCTTCAACCGTCGCGCTGATCAACCGGCTTTACCGGCCTGTACAGGCTTTACTCAACATTCAGGTGGACTTCACCCGGTCGTTGGCACTGTTTTCAAGGATATTTGATTACTTTGACCGTAAGAGCAATATTATTAACAAGCCCAATGCTCTAAAACCCGATTTCACGAATGCCCCGATCAGTTATAAAAATGTTACCTTTTCATACAAACCGGGCGAACCCATATTGAAAAACATCAGCTTTCACGTTCCGGGAGGAAGCATGATCGCAATCGTCGGGCCTTCCGGTTCCGGAAAATCAACGGTTGTGAATTTGCTGCCAAGACTATACGACGTGGACAGCGGTGATATAACAATTGCCGGCATCGACATAAGAGATATCGATCTTACATACCTTCGACAATGTATTGGCGTTGTAACCCAGGATACTTACCTGTTTAACGGCACCATTAAAGAAAATCTTCTGTACGCAAAAGAGGATGCGTCGGATGAGGAAATTGAGAACGCATGCAGGATCGCGAACATGCATGACTTTATTCTAGGCAAACCGGACAAGTATGAAACGATAGTGGGCAATCGCGGGCTCATGCTTTCGGGCGGCGAGAAGCAGCGGCTCTCTATTGCGCGCGTCATTTTAAAAAACCCGAAAATACTGATTCTTGATGAAGCTACTTCTTCACTGGATTCGATTTCTGAAAACTCCATTCAAGAAGCGCTCCAGATTCTCATGAAAGACCGTACCAGCATCGTCATAGCCCATAGGCTTTCTACTGTGCTCGCTGCTGATAATATACTGGTCGTTGATCAGGGCAGAATCGCGGAGATGGGAGAACATCATGAATTGCTCGATCTGGATGGTGTTTATGCGGATTTGTATGAAACTCAGTTTAAAAAGGTATTGGAATTAGAAGCTCAATGAAAAATTCAGAATGCTGATTCCCCCTTGCCAAGAGGCGGAACTCCGATATTATGGCGATACGAAAATAGGTCGTATAATGGGCTTTTCGGGTAAAGAAAAAGAACGGTAACTTTCTATTAAAATACCGTTCTTTCTTGGCTTATCACGCAAATATTGATACAAATGCACCCCCTATGCTCAAGGGGGTGCAAATTACGTTAGGGGTGCAAAGTCAATACTTACTTTGCAAAAAATTTACCCTGTTTATCTCCCAACTCATTGGCAATAATATCTGCGATCGTTGCTTGTTTGTAAGCGATATACCGGCTTTCCGTCTCTCCCTGTGCCGTCCAGTAAGCAAGCCATCCGCCGTTTATCTGGACATATGTATTTCTTTCCAGCAAGGGCAGAAAATCTGCTTTTGCGCCAGAGGTGATTAGAGGCCCAGTGGAAAGATAGAACACATTATTTCTCATAACGAAATTGACGGCAGTATTCGGGTGGCGGTGTCCTTCATATGCAGAACTGTATTGAGACCATTCCGGCATAACGGTGGACGTAAATCCATAACCCGTATAGAGGAAGTAGTTATCCTCAATCAGCGTGTTCTCCATCCTATGCGTGCCGAAACCTGCGTTGTCCTCAAGCGTGAAAAATATTTCAATGGGCATGTTGATATAAGCGAATAGGTTTCGCGCATAGGTGATGTTTTGCTGCAAAACATCATGATATCCTGCATTCTCATTTCCCGTTACTTCTGCATTTTCCTGCGGATCCTGATTGGAGACTCCTGCGTCGAAGCACTGATAAATATAACAATCCGTGACCGAATAATGATCATAGCTGCCATCGCACTCCACACCATTGCCATAGATAGCAGCTTCGCCGGTATCATAGGAATAATACTGTATGCTGCCGCCTATCCAACCAATCTCACAGAAGCTGACATCAAAGCCCATTTCGCTTCCAAAGATCGCGTGCGAGCCGCAGTACTTTATGCAAAGATTGTTAAACACCGCATCGTCCGCAGGAATAATGACATTCTGTCGTTCTGCGAACTCGATGCTTTGATACACCTCACCAGGATTTCCTTTATCGCAGCGAAGATACAGATCGCCCACAACTTCGGGACTCTCGTTATAATCGCAGGTATCCATCACGTTATAACGGAAGGGTGCGCCGTCATAAAGGATACTGTCCGCCTCTGAAAAGAAATCAAGTTCCTCAGATAACTCTTTTACCAAATCAAAGGGCTGCCCCGGATTGACCGTGGAAACGTATCCGTTCAAATATGCCGGGTAAATCCCGTGTGCATAGGATTCCCCTTCGTTGAATATGATGTTGCCGCAGTGCATCAACTGTTCGGAAAAGTGCCAGATGTTATCTGTTCCATCAACAAGCGTCCATTTCGAGGGGTCAGCACCGTTACAGGAGGATGCGTAGAATTTGGGTTTATCTCCCTCACCATATGCCGAGTAGATCACACGCTTTTGCGCCCAAAGCTGTCCGCGCCATAGATCACCGCGTTGAAAATACACGCCGTCTCCCTCTTCTAAAGAAGCGGTGTTTACCTTTTCTAGCGTTGCCCAAGCCGTTTCAGGGCTCTTGCCATCTGCTGTGTCATCACCATGGCTTGAAGAAATATAATATGCGGTCCCAGTGCACGCAAGGTTGTCCTGATTATATAGAATTCGCTGTTTTAGGTCATCTGCTTGCTTCAAAAGTGCCTCGTCCTCTTCTGTGGGCACACGGCTCTGCATAATATTGATGTCCAGCATTTCCGAGTGATACAAGCGCATCACAGCGGCAATCGCATCTTCTTTCGCTAATTCCGCGTTCAAATGGAAATCCATATTTTCATCGCAGGATAGAAAATGCGTCCGTTGACTCAGATCCATTCGCCGCTGCATGTAGTACACAGCCGTTGATGCAACATTACCAACGGGGTCCTGTGATCCATCGGGAAACAGAAGCGACACCTGACGATCTGAGTCGGTTAAGTACGGATAGTCCCAAGACATTTGGGAGAAAATCAGGTCATAGTTCACTTCGTTTTCAATGCAGAATCCGTAATCGCGCGCATTGTATGTTGTCCAGCCGAGCGCATCGGCAGCCTCCATGATCAGAACCAGCGCGTCGTCGCGGCGCATGGAGCGCGAAGGAAACCCGTCCTGATTCACCTTATCTGTCCAGCTTGTTAACGCATTCCCGTCTATAGAGGAAATCATCTTGCTTACCATATCATAGAACGACAAAAAATCTGCAGAGCCGCTCAAATCGGATTCCCAATCTTCCGGCTCAATGCCCATGGTTTTCGCTTCCGCGACTTCAGGCAGCAAACCGGAAGCAGGCGTTTCGGTTACCGTTTGTTCGTCTGTGAGCGCGATGGTTGCGGTTGGTGCGCCTATGGGCGCAATGGTTGCGGCCGGCGCCGTATTTTGAGCCGAACAAGCTGTAAACGAAAGTATGCATAAAAGAGAAAGTAAGAAAGAAATCCGCTTCTTCATAAGTGATATCTTCACAAAGGATCGCGAGGAACGCGAAGCTAGACGCAGTTTGCGTCGCAACAGCAAAAAGCGCGATGATTTCGAACGATGAACCGTGCTATAAAAAGTAGCAAAATTGCACATTGAAAATTGAATATGGAGGTAAC
>Ga0123334_1000909_pt1 | contig 39411 bp, 33 predicted proteins | sample BiotimSIPDNA_FD_89706 | JGI IMG/M metagenome (GOLD analysis project Ga0123334, IMG submission 89706) | Anaerobic biogas reactor microbial communites from Washington, USA - Biogas_R1 time_0 SIP DNA | ecosystem: Engineered > Bioreactor > Anaerobic > Unclassified | place: Washington, USA...
AGAAAAGTAAGGCGCAGAAAAACCAATAGCAGGAATGAAAAAGCAAATTTTGATGAGGTTTTGTTCAGGGACGATAGATCATATTTCTTGCTTTCCCACCTACTGTATGTTGGAGACGAATTCATGGGATTTATACTGTTTGATCCATCTTACATGGATTTACGAATTTATCGTACTTTGGGGCTGCAAATCTCAACTGCTCTCAATAACATAATTATGTTTAAGAAATTGGATGACGGCTATAGAAAGCTTATGGATCAGGCACATAGGAGGGGAATGGCCGATTCAACGGCTGTGTTACACGATATTGCCAACATAATGAACAGTGTAAATGTAACGACACAGGCAATGGAGAATTTGATGGGCAATTGTCCTGTTGATGATTTAGTAATGGCAAACGGCCTGCTTAGTGAAAAGGCTGATGAGCTGGAGAGCTTTGTTCGTGATGATAGGAAAGGCAAACTACTCATGCAGTTCTATGCAGATTTAGGGGGAGAGTTTGAAAAATTCAGTGAAAAAATGCAGGCAAGCATTAATAGGCTGATGGATAGTACTAGGCTGATAGAGGATATCATCAATGTTCAGCAGAGCTATACAGGTGTTCGTTCAAATCTGGAGAGTGTTGAATTGGGTGCAATTGTTGACGACATAATACGAATGTATAGCGCGATGATTGACAAAGCCGGCATAAAGGTGGTTAAAAGCTATGAGACACTGGTACCGGCATTGGTACAAAGAACCAAGCTCTATCACGTATTGACCAACATTATTAAGAATGCCATAGAATCCATGGAAAAGACTGATAGGGAAAAGGTACTGACAATAATAATCAATGAGGAGGACCAGAAGATCTGCATCCGTATCTGTGATACCGGGGAGGGTATATCGGAGGAAAATCTGGAGAGTATATTTGCTTATGGATATACAACTAAGAAGGATGGGCATGGATTTGGCTTGCATAGCTGCGCAAACTATATGACAGAGATGAAGGGAAGGCTGAGGGCTGAGCGTTCCGAAAGCGGGAAAGGTGCAGTTTTTGTGCTGGAGCTCATGACTCGTGAAGACAGTTGTTGACCAGACGACTCGAAGCAAACATAGTTAAGAAGCAGGTAATGACTATAGCTGCCGTTCTGATAAGTGGGTGGGCGGCGCCGGTAAGATTTCCGATGAATTCTGATGCCAACCAGGCTAGGACAGCTGATAGAAGCAGCGAAATCACATCATGACAATCCGCTTTTATTTCGCAAATTTTCTTAATTTCTTTAATATTCAAAATTAGTGATGCCAAGTATGCCAACATGATGGACGATCCATGTCCGTATATGTTTAACGTTGGGATACCTACCAGTATAAATGTGAGAAGAAGGCCAAGTGCCGAGTGTATCAGAGAGTGCTTCAGGAAAGTGTTTTGCTTACCCAGAGCATTTAGAATTCCATAGGACGGCAGTGCGATAAACATAATCAGGCAGATGGGTGCGGAGAACCTTATCATGCCGGCAAGGTCGTTTCTTCTATAAAACACTACTCCCAGTGTTTCGGGGATCTGAAGGCATATTATTGCTGTGGAAATACCTACCAGGGCTGCCATTCTCAGCACCTGTGTAATTCTTTCCTCGGCGGCCCAAAAGTTCCTTTTACTTATGTGGAGTGAAAGCTCCGGAACCAGAACTGTTAGCATTGAGCTGACAATAATGTAAGGGAGGGTCGTGATGTTAAGGGCCATGCCACCAAACCGTCCTATCATTGCAAGAGCCTCGCTGTAGGTGAAGCCTGCGCTGACAAGCCTGCGAGGCAGCACAAGTGCAGATATTGCGGAGATTGAAGAGGCCAGGATACCCTCTACACCCAGAGGCACTGATACAACAAGTACATCAAACATAAGCTGAATCCTGGATTTTGATCTGCCGGAGCGAATTTTGTTTAGAGTGTTGCCTGCCATCTTAGTGGCATTTGCAAATGAGCGATTACTTGTAATCCCAAATTCCCTAATCATTTTTGACTTACGCATTCTGTAGCATATGAACAGCAGGGTCATGCTGACTAATTCACCCACTGCCAGCGCAAGAAAAGCGATCGTGACTGTCTTGCTTACTTCAGAGCCGGGAGAAACGAATGAAATGGCACTGAGCAGGACAATTACCCTTAGCAGCTTCTCAAAAATATCAACGGAGGCTGTAGTCTTATACTGCCCTAGTCCATAAAAGTACCCCTTCAGTATTGCTGACATTGGTACGAAAATCAAGGCGGGACACAGCATCATAATGGCACCGGCCGCCCTCGCATCTCTGACTATATGTATGGCAATAATATTGTGACAGACCAGCACAAGAAAGGCTACACATGAAACATACAGTAGCACAAACACGAAGACAGTACTTATAGTCCTGTATAAATTGCTTAATTCCTTTCGACTATGGTATAGAGCCGATGTTCTTGAGATGGCTGTAATCAAACCATCGCTTGTTAGGCACAGTAAGAAACCATAGACAGGCGAAATCAGGCCAAACAGACCCAATCCCTCTGCCCCGAGCTCCCGAGACAGGATGATCGAAAAAATGAATGCGATCGTGCCTGTGGTCATATTCGACAGTGTCAGTATTAATGAATCCTTATAAAACTTATCAATATGTACAGCTGAAATTCTTCTCATAGGTCTAAATTATTCAGACGCCGGGCTAATTATGATAAGCTTCTTATGTGTATTCTTTATCAAATGCTCCTAAGATCTCCGCCTCGCTCACAGAATTACCAAGTATTATCAGGAGTTCTTCCAGTACATATAGAGGCTGCCGAAATCAGGACGCGTTGCAGTGTCCATCAGGTAGGCCGAGATGGTAGAGTCCGCGACTCTGTTTTGATTCAGTACTGCAATAATTCTATTGGCGTCACTGATTCCTATTCCGTGGCCGTAGTATTTGCCGTTACCCATATCAATGGCATTCTCGCCTTGCCATTCGGGTGTAAGTGGATTTACATCAGGGTTCCTGAAGTATCTACAGTCACCCGGTATGTAATCGGGCAGCTTGCGGTATGTTGCGATGCTAAGAAGCTCATCCATCTGCTGCCAGTTCATCAATACTATATCTGTAAAGGCTTTGTCGAACAGACTAGCACCATAAACCTCAAGCACTGCTTTGTAGTAGACAATTACGATTGCTGTAGCACATTCGGTTCCGTACTGTCTTGTGTTTCGGTAAATATCATTTATGGCATCTGAGGCCTTTACTCCCTGCTTAAGTGCAAAGCCGCCGTTTGACATCCGTCTCCAAAAATCCTCGTTGCACTTTGAATCCTGGAATGTGCGAAAGGACAGGCGGGCTCTGTACAGGTCGAGAGAAGCATTTATTATGGCCCTCCTCATTTTTATTTCAAAGGTCAACTCATCAAGGTCGGGGTATTTATAAGTATGGGTGCTTTCATTCAGCTTCTTGAGCATCTCATATTCAGCACTGCCGCTGGTGTATTGGTCCAAAAAAGACTGGGCGTTGAACTCGCCGGATGTTAATTCAATCATGCAAATCCTCCCATCCACCTTGCTGCCAGAGCAGCCTGTTCATTAATAGGAAGCACAAGCCAGGTACGCCATTGATAGACATTTCTTCTGTAGAGCTGCCATGAGAAATCAGCCAAGTAACATTGACTGTTATAGGGCAGCTTTTCAAAAGCGGCCAAAAGCTTTTCTTCATCATCATTAAGGCGCATTAAAGGTTTACCGCTATCGACTGAAACAGGACGGCACAGGTATCTGGCAGACTTACAAACATCGTAATGCATGGGCTTATTGCACAGATGAAGGCTTTCGCCCGTGAAATATAAGAAGGGCCTGTTTTCCTGGAGCCAGTAAAAGGCGAATCTGGCCAAGCTGGAGCCGCTATGTAAGGTATTGCCCGAAATGCCCGGAATAAAGCATAGAAGGTCCTTTGCAAGCTTTACATCTGCGCTGTGGGGGGAGCTGAGCCTTTGTATGAGCAGCACTAAGCTCTCCGGGCTGCGTGCCTCAAAAAACGCCCAGACAAGCTCGTGAATGAGGGCTCCACGCCTGTTGCGGGCAAAGATTAGGTTTGCAAGCTCGGGCAGCATTGCTGTGTTTGCCAGGCTCCTTACAAGCACGGCTGCGCAGCGGTCAATAAGCTGCTCGTATTTACCATCCATACCTTCCTCGGGCTCCGCCGTTGAGACAATCCACCTTAGCGCGGGGACTATACATTCCCCGGCTGAACGCATTTGACTTTCTGCTTTTAGAGATGCTTGGCCGGAGAGCTTCCCGGATAGAGCTTCCGATATTTCAAAGGCCTTTTGGTATAGCGGATTTAACTCATCCAGGGCCGATCTTTGCTTTAGTAAGGGCCTCAACAGGTATGCTGTGCTAAAGTGTATATCCTGGTCGTTTATTAGCTCCAGGGCTTTACTGCGATTAGTCCGGAGCAGGTCGCTATAATAATTCTTTAAGTACTCAGATCCATTGCTTAACCTTACATTGTCAAGCAAGCTCATCGGTACGATGCTCATATGCATTCGCCTCCCTTCGGATAGCTGTTTATTTTGGCCAGTATCTAGCGCCTGCCGGTAGTCATTTTGAAGACTGCTCATTTTCTTGCTGCAGTCACCTTCAAACGGTAGCTTGCTCACGGCTATAGCTCGCTTTTGAGAGAATTGAACCTGCTTTTGAGCACTTCATCGGGATTACGCCCTAGTCCGAGACTGACTGCTCTCGCTGCATTAGCCTTGTCCCCAGCTCTTGAGAAGGATTTGGCCAGATTGTACCAGCTGATGGTATCGTCGGGGTTTTGTCTTAGCTTGTTGACATAGTAGGGAATCACTCTGCCTGCCAAATACCGTGATTGGTTTGCTTTTTCCAGGTCAATACCATTCCAGTGAACTAGGTCAATATTGTAAATACCGTCTGCCTCCTCATCCCAAAAGGCGATGCCGCTTTTAACCGTGCCTGAAGCGGTGCGCAGCTTCTGAAGCTCCAGCTTGTTGTAGCCTCTGCTGAATATTTTTCTTGCACCGGCATCTGAGAGAGAGTAGGCGAAAAGGTAACGGCTTTGATTCCTTGAGACAAATCCCAGCAGCAGATATTTCTTGCCGTCCCCTGCTACGTCAGCGCTGTTGCGATAGTGAATCGTGTCGAACTCAGGATTGCTGATTTCGGCTAATTTATGCCACTGTACTTCATCCCTTTTAAGGATTAAGGTTCTAATGCCATCATTGGTTTTATAGGAAGTAACCAGCTCGCTTCGCCCGTCACCATCCAAATCGGAGAACTGTATCTCGTTTGAATTCTCAGGATATTGCGGCCTCAAAAGCTTAGCGCCTGGAGGCAAAAAGCTGTACACAATAGCGCTGTAATCAACCTTTTCGGGTTTGGCGGTTACTTTTGAAACTGCATCACTTATGCCCTTTATAAGCGACTCCATTGGCCTTTTCAAGCCATCGGCAGAGGGCAGCTTGAGGGATTGTATATTTATTGCTGGAATTGTCGGGAGAAATTGACCTTGTTGGAAAGGGCTTGATTTCAACAGGTCGGCATAGTATTGCAGGCTTTTGCGGGTTATTCTATCCAGGGCTTCAAGCCCTGAGCCTTTAGGCAGCTGCATAGTCATTACCTCTTTATAGGGATACTACTCCTATATTCTATGCGGCCCACCTGGAAAGCGTTAAAAGATAAGAGTTAAAACATAATGATTTTTAATATGTGTGGTGTATTCATTAGACAATTGTTTGACAATACCATTAGTCAAAAACGAATAGGTTTCATCTTTTTATTCAAATTCTTACTTGAGAAATTGTTGCAACTGGATATTTATCAATATGCAATATAAAAAATGGAGTATATGGAAAAATATAACACCAGGGAGGTTGTGGTTCTATTGTGCTAATTCAATTGAATTAATTAGAGCAAAATCAAAAATGAAGAGAGGATATTAATGATGAAATTTGATTATTTACGTTTAAGAAAACTACTGTCTTTACTTTTATTGTTTATTCTTATTTACACTACAGTACCTATTTACGCAAATAGCACACCATCATTAAAAAGTATTGTGTGAAGCTCATCTAAAATGGATAATTCGATAAATATTGAGCTACCAAATGAGAAGAGATAATAGCATTTGTTTTTACTGATTACAGGTTTTTTTCTTCCTGAATACAACCAATTTATATCCGAAGTAGTTTACCAATTGTGCAAGGATAGTTGCTATTACTTTTGACAGATAAACATTAATTCCCAAAGTATCGTTTGCAAATCTAAGTCCAATTAGTGTAATTGTTAAAGAAAGAGCATTAACGAAAATAAAACGGGGGATCTGACTTTGGGTTCTATAAATAGAAAGCTCTACTCCGAATGACCATATCTTGTTCATAATAAAGCTATTTATAATCCCCAAGGTGTACGCTATAATCTGACTGGGAAACTTATTTATGGAAAACAGGCCATGCAATATGGTAAAACTTATAAAATCGATGCCTGTATTGATACACCCTACAATTGCAAACCTAATAAAGGTTCTGTACTTCTGGTAAAGCCTAAATTGTTTGGTTTTGTTAATCATTGCTTTTATCCTCTGTAACATTGTCATAGCCTTCTTTATCTTTGATAATATAGAGTGGCCTTCCTTTTGATTCGTCATAGATTCTTCCGATGTACTCTCCGATTATACCAAGCACTATCAATACAAGCCCGTTCATCAATAAACAGGCGGCTATTATAAATGATTCGCCGGAAATGGTTATATGTGTTAAAAGCTTCTTGTACAATATGATAATAAGGTAAACGAAGCTTAAAATCGAAACTGTAGTCCCTAAAAAAGTAGCAATTTTTAAAGGCTTGTACGAAAAAGATGTAATTGCGTCCGCACTAAACTTCATCATTTTCTTTAATGAATACTTAGTTTCGCCTGCAAACCTTTCTTCTCTAATAAATTCTACTCCTGTCTGTTTAAAACCTAACCAACTAATGAGCCCTCTAACATATCGATTTCTTTCAGGTAGTGACTTAAGATAATTGCATACATTTCTGTCGATTAGCCTGAAATCGCCGGTATCTACCGGAATTTCCACATCGGTCATGTGTTTCAATACTCTGTAAAAGATGCTGGCTGTAGCTTTTTTAAAAAAGGTTTCACCTTTGCGCTTTATTCTTTTGCCATATACAACGTCATATCCATTTTCCCACTCCTTAATCATTTCGATTATTACCTCAGGAGGATCTTGCAAATCAGCATCAATAACGATTACGGCCATGCCACATGCATGATCCATACCTGCAGTAATAGCCATTTGATGGCCGAAATTCCGAGAGAAGGATAATAACTTTACATGCGAATCATTATTGCAGATCTTATTCGCTAATTCCTCGGTTTTGTCAGTGCTCCCGTCATTTACAAATATAATTTCATATGCTTTTCCTGTGTGCTCTATAACCCTTTTTATTCTTTCGTATGATTCCTGTATGACTTGCTCTTCATTGAATAAGGGGACGATAATGGAGATCTGTATATCTTGTCCAGCCAAGAAAAACACTCTACTTAAATATTAAAATACTTAAATACATAATAATCTAATAATTCATACAAAGTCAATTATTACATTAAATTATGTTAACTTCAAAAGAGATATTTAATTGACAATGCGTTCATGATTTGATAACATTACATAACGTATGTATAGAGTTGGTGAAGTTAGGAAGGCATGAATATGACATTAAAAAAGTTAGTCTTAATCGGGTCACTCATATTTATCGGATTTATCCTAGCTTTAAATATTAAGTTCATTTTGGAAGATAATTTGTTAAAGTATTTTATCCTTACTACTATTTTGTTTATACTGTTATACCTGTGTGTTTCCTTTTTATAAATTAAAGATACTTATTTTATTATCGCATTATTCCTATTTTGCTTTCTATTTAAGTCAATGCTTGTAGTGTTTACATATACTGAGCCAACTTCAGATTTCTCGTTGTTTTTCAACGCAGCCAGGTCTGTATCAGTTGGTGATTTTTCATTTGCTAACGACCAATATTTTAGTACGTGGGCATACCAAACAGGAATAGTTTTGTATTATGGCTTTTTAATGAAGTTATTAGGGGTGGGTTTATTGCCGCTTTTGCTTATTAATTGTGCTTATATGGCAGGCACTAATGTTTTTATATATTTGATAGCAAAAAACTATGTCGATGAAAAATATGCCAGAATTGCGGCTGTTTTATATCTGTTTTACCCGGCAACTTATTTCTTAGCGCCAGTTCTTACAAATCAGCATGTGTCTAACTTTTGTATTGTATGGGGAATCTATTTGATGCTTAATCTGACAAAATCAAAAAAAGCTGGAACAATAACGGCGCCTTTGCTCATGTCCGGTGTACTTATAGCGATAGGGAATATTATGCGTCCACAGGGCATTATAATTATTGCTTCTTTAGTTGTACTAATGGTTTTGAATATGAAAAGGGTTATTAAGAATAAGGATTTTACTTTTCTTAAAAATGGACTTGTTATTATGATTGTATACTTTTTGATTAACACTTCAGTCTCTGCTATAGTATCATCGACTAATATTAATAAAAACGGATTAAAAAATAATTATCCCTTATGGAAATTTGTTGTTGGATTGAATCATGAAACTAAAGGTATTTATTCAAGCGAGGATGCATCGACTCTATTTTCTGTCAAAGATATCAAGGAAAGAGACCGCCTATCAAAGGAATTGATTGTTGAGAGGGTTTCCAATCCGATTGGTTTGCTAAAACTCATATATGATAAGAATGAGGTAATGTGGTCGTACTACGACAATTTGGAATGGGGGTTTATTAGTTATTCAGGTAAAAACATTGATGTATTGGGCTATAGTATACCATTCAATTCAATATCCCAAAGGGTGCTAAAGTTTGAGAAAGTTTTTTATGTATTAGTGTTCTTAGCCGCTTGGTTGAGCATAATTAAGTTATTAAAAAGAAATCAAGATAACGACTTTGACGCACTTTTCTTTCTTGTATTTATTTTAGTGGCATACATGGGAATGCACAGTTTTATAGAGATTCAGCCTCGTTACCGCGATTTTGCTATGATTTTCGTCTTCGTATTAAGTTCTGCAGGATTATCAACAGTGGGTAATTTCGTCAAGAAATTCATGCCTTGAGTAGTCTCGGCGGATGCGAACATAACCTTTCATGTTATTATTGCACACCATAATGCCACTTTGAGTGTTGCTTGTCGGCTTTCAGTATGAGCACATCGCAAAAACCATCAGAAAAGAATGTATTGACAACGGTACTGAAAGGTATTACTATTTATGTAACAGATAATACATACAAAACATATATGTATTATACAGAAATTTGACTATTGGGGAGGTAATATAATGGGGAAAGTATATAAGAGCCTGACACAGCTCATTGGGAAGACGCCCTTGCTGGAGCTTGGGAGCTATGGAAGGAAGCAGAAAACTAAGGCAGCTCTTCTTGCAAAGCTCGAGTATTTTAATCCTGCAGGAAGCGTAAAGGACAGGATTGCTAAGGCAATGATCGACGATGCCGAGAAAAAAGGTTTATTGAAGCCGGATTCCGTTATCATCGAGCCAACCAGCGGTAATACCGGGATTGGCCTTGCATCAGTGGCAGCGGCCAGAGGCTATAGGATTATCATTACAATGCCTGAAACAATGAGCCTGGAGCGCAGAAATCTCTTGAAGGCATACGGCGCCGAGCTCATATTGACTGAGGGTTCAAAGGGCATGAAGGGTGCGATTGAAAAGGCTGATGAGCTTGCCAAGGAAATTCCGAACGCATTTATACCTGGGCAATTCGTGAATCCCGCCAACCCGGCGGCGCATAAGGCGACGACAGGACCTGAGATATGGGAGGATACGGATGGCAGGGTGGACTTTTTTGTGTCTGGTATCGGTACGGGAGGGACCATTACAGGTATAGGAGAATTCCTTAAGTCTAAAAATCCGAATATTGGTATCATAGCTGTTGAACCATTTGATTCTCCCGTGCTGTCGGAGGGCAAGGTCGGGCCGCATAAGATTCAGGGCATCGGAGCAGGCTTTGTGCCCGAAGTGCTCAACACGGCTATTTACGATGAAGTTATAAGAGTGAAAATAGAGGATGCCTACGAGGCCGTAAGAGAGCTGTCAAAGACAGAAGGTCTGCTTGTTGGGGTTTCATCGGGTGCTGCCTTGTGGGCCGCAACACAAATCGCAAAGCGACCTGATAACGCAGGCAAGACCGTTGCGGTGCTTCTGCCTGACGGGGGTGAAAGATATTTATCCACATCACTTTTTAGCTAGTGATAAATGTAGTATAATCTTTACCATATATGTACAATGCAGCTGAACCATCAATTTGCTTTGTTCAGGTCTTCAACCATTGCAGACCTGTAAGGGGCAGCTTTTTTGAAGACATAGATGAATTATGAAAGAGGGGATAGAATGTCAAAGGATAGAAAATTGAGATTTGAAACAATGCAGCTTCATGTAGGGCAGGAGAAGCCCGATCCGGCTACCGATGCGAGGGCAGTTCCGATTTACCAGACGACCTCTTATGTATTTGCAAACTGTGCCCAGGCTGAAAGGCGCTTTGACCTTACTGAGGCAGGAAATATTTACTCACGAATATCGAACCCGACAACGGATGTTTTTGAAAAGAGAATTGCAGCCCTGGAAGGCGGAATTGCTGCTCTTGCAACCTCCAGCGGTGCTGCTGCGGTTACCTATGCAATCCAGAACATAGCCCATGCAGGTGATCATATTGTTTCAGCCAACACCTTATATGGCGGCACCTACAACCTGTTTGCACATACCTTCAAGGATTTCGGAATTGATGTGACCTTTGTAGACGCAGATCAGGAGGGAAGCTTTGAATCGGCGATTAAGCCCAACACCAAGGCTATCTTTATAGAAACCCTTGGTAACCCCAATTCCAGCATTATTGATATAGATAGGACGGCTGAAATAGCGCACAGGTATGCTATTCCCCTAATTATCGATAATACCTTCGCGACGCCCTATCTTCTTCGACCAATTGAGCATGGCGCGGATATCGTTGTGCACTCGACTACCAAGTTCATAGGCGGTCATGGAACCTCCATAGGCGGAGTCATTATTGACAGCGGCAAATTCGATTGGGAAGCCTCGGACAGGTTTCCCTGTTTGACACAGCCTGATCCGAGTTATCACGGAGTAAGGTTTACCGAAGTCGCCGGCGCTGCGGCATATATAACAAAGGCCAGGGCAACTCTTATGAGGGATACCGGCGCAGTGCTCAGCCCATTTCATTCATTCATATTCCTGCAGGGTCTTGAGACACTTTCCTTGCGTGTTGAGCGCCATGTGGAAAATACTATTAAGATTATCGATTACCTAAGGAAGCATCCCAGGGTGGAACGTGTAAATCACCCTTCGCTTCCTGACAGCCCCTACAATGAGCTTTACAAGAAATATTTCCCAAGGGGAGCAGGCTCCATATTTACATTCGAAATAAAGGGCGGCGCAGATGAAGCAAAGGCCTTCATCGACAGGCTTGAAATCTTCTCGCTGCTTGCAAATGTTGCAGACGTGAAATCCCTGGTCATACATCCGGCAAGCACGACCCACTCCCAGATGAACGAGCAGGAGCTGCTTGCTTCGGGCATTAAAAAGAACACGATACGCCTGTCCATAGGAACAGAGCACATAGACGATTTGATTTACGATTTGGATCAGGCCCTGGGAGTATAAGATGATTAGAATCACCAAGCTAAAGATACCATTAACCTACGATGATGAGATGCTAAGAAGCATAATTGCCAGGAGGTTGGGCGTAGAGCCCGGCCTCTTTGTGCGTGTAGATATTGCTAAACGCGATATAAATGCCAGTAATAAGCAGGATATTCATTTTGATATGGAGGTAGATGTATCCGTATCGAGGGACGAGGATGAAATAATCACGCGCAATAAAAGAAGGGGTGTCACGAAAGCCCCGGAGCTTTTTTATACTGTCCCGGCTGCAAAAAGGCTTGAAAAGCAGCCAATAGTAGTGGGCTGTGGTCCTGCAGGCATGTTCGCTGCGCTTATTCTCGCACAGGCAGGCGCAAGGCCGTTTTTGCTGGAGCGTGGCCTTGATGTGGACAGGCGCACAGAAAGGGTCTTGAAGTTCTGGGAGACCGGGATTCTTGACACCGACTCCAATGTGCAATTCGGGGAGGGCGGAGCAGGAGCATTCTCCGACGGCAAGCTGAAGATCGGCTTCAAGGATGCCCGCAAGATGAAGATACTCCGAGAATTTGTTGAGGCGGGAGCGCCTGAGGAAATAATGTATCTGGCTAAGCCCCATATCGGTACCGATCGGCTGGCATCAGCAGTGAAGAGGATTAGGGATAAGACCATAAGCCTTGGGGGAGAGGTACACTTTGGCGCGAATGTAACGGAAATTGTCCATCGAAAGGGGGCAGTGGCGGCAGTGCGCTATTTAAAAGGTGGAAAAGTCTTTGAACAGCCCGCTGACAACATCATACTGGCCATAGGGCATAGTGCCCGGGACACCTTCGAACGTCTGATAGTTGATGGTGTGCATATGGAGCAGAAGCCCTTTTCAGTCGGCGTGAGGATAGAGCATCCCCAGAAGTTGATTGATAAGATACGATACGGAGACTTTGCGGGAAATCCCTTGCTGGGGGCGGCCGATTACAGGATGGTATTGCATCTTCCTAATGGAAGGAGTGTCTACACCTTTTGCATGTGCCCCGGGGGCAGGGTAGTTGCGGCTACCTCCGAAGAAAAAAGGCTGTTGACAAATGGGATGAGCCTTTATGCCCGTGATGGCAACAATGCAAATACAGCCCTGTTAGTGACCGTTAAAAGCGAGGATCTGGGCAGTGAGGACCCTCTTGCGGGTGTGGTATATCAGCGCGGGATAGAGGAAGCAGCATTTGCGGCGGGAGGCGGAGGATACAGGGCACCTGTGCAAAGACTTGAGGATTTCATCAATAGGCGGGAGACAAGAAATTTCGGAGATGTGCTGCCCACCTATAAGCCCGGAACCGGCTTTGCGGCAGTTGATTCCTATTTGCCCGGGATTATCGCAGATTCGTTGCGGGAAAGCATACCTGAGATGGAAGCATGGATGCCCGGCTTTGCTTATGCGGATGCGCTTCTTACCGGGGCAGAAACCCGCAGCTCTTCGCCTGTACGCATCACAAGAGGAGAGAGCCTGGAGGCTATCGGAATCAAAGGCCTATACCCCTGCGGAGAAGGAGCAGGTTACGGGGGAGGGATTATCTCCGCTGCCGTGGATGGAATTCTCTGCGCAGAACAGATTCTCGGGAGGTAATTTAACACTAAATAATATCCACTACTTCAAACAAGTCCTGCGATTTTTTTGAAATAAAACTTACAAAGTCTGCCACATCATGAGAAGCTAAGTCCTTCTTTTGAAGAATAGTAATTCTGTGATTCCAAATGAGAATAAAGAAATCCGTTGTGATGAAGAATTTTTCTATTTCCTCATAGCTAATTGCAGCGTTTTCTTCTAGCCGTATATTTTCATTGGCAAAGGTAACCTTGTGTGCGGGTAAATTTTCATATTCGTTAAACAGTTTAGCCGCAGCTCTATCAAACGCAGTGAGCTTTTTTATTTTCGGTTTTCTTCCGCGATTTATATATGCAATTCCTATGCCGACTGAAAGTGAGCCTACTATCAGTGGAATTTTAAGCTCCTCGGGACTCATTAGCGAAGTTACTAGAAGAAAAACCCCCATAAAAAATAACAATACTCCATATATCATATATCTGCCACGCCGCTTCTCCAGTACTTCCCCGGAGCCTTTTTCCTTTGAGTTCATTTTGTCTGTAAAACTCCAGAGCCGCGGGTGCTCTTTTCTTGATACTAACTCTGTTCTCTTTTCCAGTGTCTTACTCACTTGTGACTTAAATGATACTTCATTATACTTGGTTAATTCAAAAATAAACTCCATATCTTTCTCCTCTTTTGTCGCCGCAGAACATTCCAAATGCTCTTTAAATGTAAAGCGGTGTGCATAATTAAATCATTTCGCAGCACTACCTGACCAGCTCGCCAATATAGGGCAAATGCCTGCACTCCTGATTATGGTCAAGGCCATAACCGATAAGGTATATATCCGGGACTTCAAAGCCCACGTATTCCAGGGGTATATTCATAAGCCTCTTTCTGGGGTTGTCTAAAAGAGTGCAAATCTTAATACTTGCGGGCTTTCTTGCTTCTAAATTCTGTACCAGGTAGCCAATGGTAAGGCCTGTGTTTATTATGTCCTCCACAAAAAGCACATGCCTCCCGCTTATATCGAAATCCAGATCCTTGTCAATTCGAACGATTCCGGAATTACTAGTCACTCCATGATAGACGCTAATTGACATGAAATCAATATTTAGAGGGAAGTCAAGAGTTCTGGTTAGGTCTGCTATAAAGTACATGGTACCCTTTAAAACACTTATAAGTATGGGATGCTTATCCGCATAGTCCTGACTTATTTGCTCTCCCAGCTCCTTAACCCTGTTTCTTATTTGCTCCTCAGAAAAAACAACACGCTTAATCTGCGTTGAATTCATTTGCTTCATCCTTTCTGCTTAAGCCGAATCTTTCAAGGAGGGAGTAGAAATCCTTCTTATAGACGATATTTATGCTTATGTTCGGGTAAAGCTCCCTGACAAGCCTTACCTTTTTGTTCTTGGTGGTCACATACTTTTGATCCATGGTTGTGATTTCAATATACGTATTAAATTTGGGCAGATAGAAATCCGGGCTAATGGCCATAGTTACATTACCCTCAGCATCCCATTTTACGGGGAAGGTGTTCGGCTCGTATTGCCAGACAATGCCGTACATATCAAGGATATTGGCAAACTCCTCTTCAGCAGGATGCTTGAATGTGGGCTTGCTCTCGGAGAATCTCTTAATCATATTGTTTTCGGCGTTAATTGATTTGTTGAACTTCAAGCTCTCATTAAGGCTAATGTTAAAGGCGATAAGCTCCACGCAATGCTCGATAGACATCCTATCGGTGTTGAGGATAATATCGTATAGAAGGGGATCATCCCAATCCAGCTCATAAAGGGTATAAATAAACCTCTTATGGCGCCTATCACTTTGCTTGAGGAGCTTTTCTGCTTCCGTCGCCTGCAGGCCGTATTTCTTGGAAAATACTTCAAACCTTTTTGCATCGGAGGCCGTAACCCTTATGTTAATAGCATCGGGATGATTGGCAAAAATAATCTGGCTTCCCATTCCCAGTATTACACAGGAGCCTTTTGTTGCTTCCTTCATCAGCCTGTGTTGCATGTGCTCTTTAAAGCTTATCCCATCCTTAGCCGCATTTAGGTAGAACTTTGGACTTTGCTCGAGCATACTCATCTCATAAGGTGTTGCAAGGTCTGTAAAATGCTCAGCAACAAACCTCTTTCTTGTTATAAGAGGCATTTTGAGCTTTTCAGATATCTGCTCCGCGATTTCGCGTCCCAGACTACCGCTCTGCCTGGAAATAGTTATGATCGTCAATGAATCACGCTCCCATAGCTAATATATCATAAATAGGGCAAATTCTAAACAGGTTTCTGAGAAAAGCATAAGAATGTACAAAAATAAATGCATTATAGAAAAATAGATAGCATACGGGAGCAAAACGGTGATACTTTTACTTAACGGCACTTTCACAGCCTTGCGAAAAATTCGATTTGTCGGTATACTTAAATCAAGCTCTAGGGAATACCTAAAGGAAATTACTTAATCGTAAGAGCCGCCGCGCCGAAAGGATGCGGAAGGATGTGTAGATGTATAGTTGTAAAAAGATTATGGTCTACTATGTCAGGAAGCTGAATGTGGAAGTCTGGTTATTGTGAAGGCAATGAGGTCTTGAAAGAGAGAAATCTTGAAAGAGAAAGAGTTGTTGGAAGAGTAGTTAGATAGAGAAATTTGGTTGGAATGATGAAATAACATCTACAAAAGGGCAATACGAACAGTAATGGAATGATAAAGATTCGCTAGAGCTTTTTATATTCTGGGAAAGGATAAAAGCCTCCGTAATTGGGAGGCTTTTATCTATGGCGCCAGCTTTGGCTTAATTCTTCGGCTTTAGGCGATGGAACACAGAGATTTACAATAACAGGTAAATTTGCTTAAGGGCATTCATGCCCCAGCTTTCATTGCTGCTTATCCCCCCGAACATATAATCTTGTACCATTCTGTATCCGAACTTAATTAGGATCATTTCTAAAACATGCATTTCCATGACCGGAGAAATGTCCATATTCTCCGTAAGACCCTTCAAGTATGCGGGCACAAGCCGGCTATAGTTTTCTTCAAATCTCCCAGCATCCATGCCATCTACGATTAAACTGGCAATATCCTCGCCCAGAAAGCCCCAGCCAGCTGTGTCCCAATCAATCAGCCTTATTGCACCGTCGGTAAAGAATATGTTTTCATTCCAAAAATCCCGGTGGCACAGCAGGATGGGGAGCTTATTCAGCTTATTGAATAATTCATCTTTGCGATTGTCAATATCCATAATCATTTGCTTTAAGTTCTCGGGAATGTCGCAACCTCTTGAACGAAGGCAGCTGTATTCAAATGATTTACCATCTACTAGCTGAATATCGCTATTTTTGAGCATTTCCTTTAAGTGCTCCGGAATGCGGCAGGGCTCAGACACCAGAAAATCATATGAGAATGACTGGTTATGCCATTGTTCGAACTCTCTGGCCAAAAAACCCGCATCCCCAAGACATGAGATATCCCTTATATCATCATGCTGTTTGGTAATTCTGCCTTGAAAACGCCCTAATTCCAATGCCGCTTGCTCAAGCATTTCGATGGTAAGGTCCTTACCCGATACTCCGTCTATGTACTCGATCCACAGCTCTATACTCTCATCCCCAAGCTTCGAATGGTAGCATTTGGGCCAGCGGAGGTGTGATGCAAAGGTCTCTGCGAGGTTGCTTTGATATAAATCGTACTCTCTGCGCCATGAATTCGGGTCGCCGGGACGCTCCCACTTCTTCTGCTTCTTACAAACGACTTTATAGGGAACTTTGCCAGCTTCTACTGTATCCGCAATACCCGTAACAAGCTGCACATCACCCAATGTTCCGCCTTGTAGCTGCTTAGTTTGATAAGTCGCGTTGGTTATGGCCTTGCCGAGCATTTTGCTTAAAACACATGTTAGTATTTCATTTTCGACGACATTATTCATTTCTTGTATCCTCCGTTTTTCTTTATTTCCTTATTCCGCATTGCTATTGATTTGTGGTGCGCTCGCTTGGCATTTAGATAACCTGTTCTGTTATCCACAAATTCGTTTTCGCGCTTCTGAGCGATGTAATGATCCCAACGCTCCTGAGGCAGAGTGCCGTCGCTGAGTGCAGCGAGAACAGCACACCCCGGTTCGGTCTGATGGCGGCAGTTGTTAAAGCGGCACTGCAGGAATAAGTCCTCAACATCCGTAAAGCCTGCACTGATTCCTTCCTCCGCATCAAACAATCCAAGCTCGCGCATACCCGGCGTATCTATAACCATCGCGCCGGATGGTAGCACGATAAGCTGACGGTGCGTTGTAGTGTGTCGTCCACGGCTGTCGTCCTCGCGGATAGCCTTTACGGCCATTACTTCCTGTCCCATAAGGGAATTTAGCAGCGATGATTTGCCTACACCTGACATCCCAAGGAAGACTACAGTCTTACCAGGCTGCAAGTATTCGTCCAGTGAATCCAGTCCAAAGCCCGTGTAACTGGAAACTGCATGCACGGGCACATCCGGCGCTATTTCCTTTATGCCATGCAAAAACACTTCATAATCCGGTTGCAAATCAGCTTTTGTCAAAATCACAACAGGCTGGCCGCCGCTTTGTCTCGCTTGCGTTAGATAACGCATGATACGGTTGACGTTGTAATCGCAGTTTAAGGACGTCAGGATAAAAACGAAGTCGAAATTCGCTGCAACAACCTGTTCCAGAATAGTTTTGACATATCCAGCCGCATGGCCGGAGAAGTTGCTTCTTACAAATTTGGACTTGCGGGGGAGTGTTTTGACAATCTGACTATCTCCATTGGGATTATATTTAATCAGCACAAAATCACCTGTTGTAGGGAAGTCCTCCTCTGAACCACCAACAAAATAATTGCTTGCTTTTAATCTCGCAAAACAATCGCCATGTTCACATAAAATAGCATAACGCTCTTTGTAAACAGCAGTAACCCTTGCAGGCATATAATCTTCCTGCATATAATCATTTGATAGGTCCATTTTTCCTCCTTCAATAAGTACATAAAAATACCGCAGCAAGCAGCCATCGATAGCTGCAAACTACGGTTCGTCACGGGATGCATGTGTTCATAAGGTAAACATGTGCATACCCAATCGTATACCTATATAATTCTACAGTATTAACGAAAGGTTACTTGAAACGGCACAACAATAAAAGTCGTCCATACATCTTGTGGAATATTGCCATGCCCACTATTCTGTTTTAGACGAAAGCCACCTCAAAAACAATCGCCATATATGAACAGCTCCTTTCGTTCTCTGCGAAGAAGTTAATGATCTATCGCAAAATTTTCATTAAATTTAGCATAACATCTCTTACCTGAAAAAACAATCCTTGATTTTGCCTATTTCACCTTCTTTCAATTACCAGCCTTGCATCAAAACATGCCGGGAATCCAATAGGCCAATACGACACCGAGAGCGAAAGAAAAAGCGTTTGCCGTCAGCGCATATACAGTTGGTTTCCAAGCAGGAAGCTCTTTTGGGCTGTGTTTTTTTAGATACCAGCTGTAAAGAACTGCTTCGGTAATGAATACTGCAATTTCCAAAAGAACATAGAAGACTATGAATGCCATTGCGCCGGATTTGTAATTGATAGCATTAAGTCCTAGGTTCAGCGAAATCTGCGTTACAAGGTTGACAAGCATGATAATGAGAATTTGTTTTTTTGCTCGATAACCGAATAGGAGCGCAATCACAAGCTCAATGGCAATGGTTAGTAAAATGCGCAAAACCAGAGAAAGCGTTTCACCGGAATACTTATAGGATTGATAGGCAGACAGGCCTGTGCCGGTAAGCTCAGCGGTAAAATAGCTGTCAAAGGCATAACGCTCATAGGTGGCATCACTGACTATGAAGCTATCTGTTTCGGGGAAATACACAAGTATTTTAAACACCTGGGGAGGATAATAAGTCCAGCTGAATTGGTGCGTTTGAGTACAGTTTTTAAAGAATTGCAGAAAATAAAAGCCATCACAGTCCTTATATTCAGCGAATTTCAGAAAAATATCATAGTCCTCATCGCCCTCTTCGTAATGTCTATTGGCATTATTACTGTCACTAAGTGCAGAAAAAGGACCGGTTGATTCTACGCTGGAAAGAAGCGTCACATAATATGTCTGCCCCTCAAGCCCTGTAAAATCAATCACAACAGAGGGTTTAGGCCCGGTATCCGCATTGATGGCTAAAGGAAACACAACAGTGATTAGTATTATGCAAAGCAGCACTATGATTATTTTCTTCATGATGGATTCTCCCTTGAGCGAATAAAGCAAGCTCGTTAACACTACAAAGCCTAATCAAACATTATAGTCCTCAGGCTCCTCGGCAATAATTAAGTTCCCTAAGGTACTGGCATCATAAAACACAGTAGGGGATGAGCGTGATTTAAGATACTCAGAAAGGCTTTCATCCGTACAATACACTCTGCAGCCCTTCATTCCTCTAGTCATTAACGTTCGATATGTATTTTTTATTATTCGCTCGGCAATTCGCTTGGCTTTTTCGGGGCTTTCTCTTTTCATCTTTTTTATCCCCTTAATTGACATGTCTGATGAGGCCCGCTTATCAACATCTGTAATCACATGGCCATTTTTATAGCTCATATCGGGACCAATAATAACTCCAACGTATTCGAACTCAAGCCCTTGAGATGTGTGAATGCAGCCAGCTTGCTCGACTGAGTCTGGATCGATAGCCCAAATCTGGCCGTTGAGATTCCAGCTTATCTCAAAGTCCTTATCAGTTATTTGTATATCAGAATAGCTTGCGTTTCTTCGCTCATCAGTCGGCCATTCCCAGCAATATCCCGCTAGCATTCGTGACTTGTTGTTCTCGTTCTTTTGGCGGACCCAGTTCATCAGTTCATTGGGGTCATCCACAACACCGAAATCATAATCCAAATCAAAAATGGGGTTTGCGGTTTCCCTAATATGAAGCACATCATCAAGCCAGGCAATATATCCAGCAGAGCCATTACAACGGAACTGGGAAACTAATTCATCTTCGTAAATATGCGCTTTTTCCAGCTTGGCATATTTCTTTATGTCCTCAATGGTTCCGATATCCGCTAAGCTAATTCGCTGATCCTCATCGATAAAGAATATAGAAACCTTACTCGCATGGATTATTTCCTTAATCTGATTCTCTCCCTGATTCGAGTAAAAACCCGATTTAGCATTTAATCTATGGGCCTCATCGACGATTGCTACATCCAACGTGCCTTCTATCATATCAAAGTATGAGCCGGATCCTTTAAAAAGGTTATCTACTGAGTTTGCTTTTTCATTTCCTTTTAACTTAGTTTTATATACTTCACGGGGTGCAGAGTTTTTCGAGATGTAATGGCAGGTCATTCCCCGGCTTAATAATTCACTTAATAATCTAATTGCCACAACACTTTTCCCTGTGCCCGGCCCGCCTTCCACAATAAATACTCGTTTAATATCATCCAATCTTGTCTTTTCAGCCATTGATATTGCCCGTTCAAAAACTAATTTCTGTTCATCGATTAGTGTGAATTCTGGATTACCATTCAGCATGCTGGCAAGGCTGTCTTGCAAAGATTTCGACGGCCTAATCTTTCCGTTCTCGAGTTCATAAAGGGTCTTTCTTTGATCGCCTTTTCGGACAAATGACTTTATAAATTTGCGTAATTCGTTAACACCATTTCCATCAAACAGTGGCGCCTTGCCGAGAATATCAGAATAGTGTTCATCTGTTATAGGATCGTTTGGGACTCTTCTGCGATAGTTGTGCAAATATGCGCATGGATGTAGCTTAATGATACCGTTCTGAACCGTTTCATTGAAGTCTGTCAATAATGCTGCGTAGGACCATGCTTGATACGATGGATGGAGAACCTCTCTGATGCCATGATTTATGGCCGTTTCCACGATATCTTCCTTGTCCTCCACCAGCTCTGCCCTTGACCATTGCTTCAGTTCAATAATTACTGCATTGGAGCAATTGTCTGAATCATATCCGGTGATTAGAAAGTCGATTCGTTTTGCTGAAGTGGGAATCACATATTCAATAGCGACACCGGATTCGTCCGGGATTTCTTGATCGTTCATTACCATATACATATAAGATAAAGAATTTCGCCAGGACATAATCTCATTTAAGGCTGAGTGTCTCAGCCGCTGACTCAAAAGAGTATCTAATTTCCCTATCAGGTTGCCCTTCTCAAAATCCCTCATAAAGCCATTCTTGGTTTCATTATAAATAATCATAAGTCAAACTCCGTATATTTCTTGCTGTTTCCTTTAGCCTTTTGAACAGGATATTTCTCTTCATTACGATCCAGCTTATTGTTCATTATTTCTTCAACGCCCAACTCGAGCTTATCCGCAAGCTGATAGCAATAAATCATCACATCTGCCAATTCTTCACTGACCTTTTGTATATCAAACTCCTTATCATTCCATTGGAAGTTTTCCAAGAGCTCTGCTGCTTCTATGACTATAGATTTTGCTAGATTAGAAGGGGAATGAAACTGATCCCAATTTCGCTCCTCATTAAAGGTCCTGATTCTCTGTTTAATATCCCTTTTCATTTGCACCTCCAAAAAGCAAGTGTAAACTCTTAACTGGTACTTTTTTTATTATACCATAATTTATTATGGTATAATTGTGCATGTGCATTTTCGCGTCAGCGAAAAACTTGCACGCACCTAAATTCCGCCGGAGGCGTATAATAACCTCACGCTATGGAATAGTGAGGTTATTATACCATGAATTTAATAGGTTTGTAGAATTCAGGGGATATATTTGTATACTTGCATTTATTACACTTGCTAATAATACCTGCATAGCGTATAATAAAATCAGCTAAAGTGGCCAATGTAGCTAATGCACCTTAACCTAGTGCTACCGAAGCTACAATGCCAATACGGAGGTGCTTTATGATTGTCAGTGCTACCGATCTTAAGAATAATCTCGGGAAATACCTCAGAGCTTCTGCCACAGAGGACATCCTCATTACCAGCAATGGTAGAGAAGTAGCTCGATTAACCGGTATCGAGTCTGTGGGACAGGCTGTGGGTAGGCCTGTGATTCAGTTTGTGGAAAAACCCTCAGACAAATCCGTAGATGAGTCCGCAAGCTATTCCCAGTCCCAGCCTGCCTATGATGCCAATAAGGCTGCTTTTTATGAATCCTACCTGAGGGAGCAGGCCGAGGCCTTCGCGCAGTTCCCTCGTAAGGCTTCTTTTGAGGAATTCCAACAGCTTTCAGAAAGTAGTGATGAGCGGTATGAGTACATCGATGGAGAAATCTATATGATGGCTTCACCTAGAGCTACCCACCAGCAAATACTGGGAGAACTTCATGGTATATTCTACAACTGGTTTGCCGGAAAACAATGCAGGCCTATGCTGGCGCCCTTTGACATTACACTGAGGCGGTTTGAAAATGGTAAAAACAAGAGTGTTGTACAGCCTGACATTATGGTTATCTGCGATTTAGAGGAGAAGTTGAATGAAAGGGATTACTACGATGGCGTACCGTCGCTTGTGGTCGAGATTCTATCTGAGAGAACAAGAGGCAAGGATTCGGTTAAGAAATTGGATTTGTATATGTCCACCGGTATTCACGAGTATTGGATTGTGAATCCGCTCAGCAGTGAGGTGACTGTGTTTTTGTTTGAGAACAATGACCTAACAAAAAGCCTGACCTACAAAAAGGGCGAAAGAATTGCGTCCTTCATTTTTGAGGGACTGGAAGTCAATCTTGACAGCATCATGCCGGGGATATAATTAGCATAAACAGGAGGAGATTATGAAAATAACAATCATTTATGACACCAAGACAGGCAATACAAAAAGGATGGCGCAAGCCGTTGCTGAAGGCGCGGAGGGCTTCGAGGGCATAGAGGTGATTATGAAGCATATTGATGACGCATCCCCGGAGGATTTACTTTCTGAGGGTCTTGTTATTGGTTCTCCCACATACTGCGGCTTAATGACTTGGAAGCTTAAGAAACTTTTCGATGAAAGCGTGAAGACTGCATGGGGGAAGGTTGATGGACACATAGGGGCCGCTTTTTCTTCTTCAGGTGGACTTGGAGGCGGGAACGAAATCAGCCTCTGCAGCATTCTTACTTCACTGATGAATTATGGTTTTATAGTATTCGGACTGACCGAATATGCCGGCAGAGGAGTTACGGCGCATTATGGTGCTGTTGCTGTTGGCGATCCGGGGGAGTTGGAGGTCAAAGCATGCAGGAGGCTAGGGGAGAAAACTGCAGAATATGTCAGCAGAATGTTTGGCGGCAATAGAAAAGAAGAGTAATCTGGCCTTTAGCAGAGAGGATTTGGCTACGATTGGGTGAGAAAGCCCGAATTGACATATCAGTAAACAAATTGTATGATTAAATTACATTAGCAGGTACAGGGTCAGGCTTTGATGTCTCCTTGGCGATTATACGGCAGGAGGTACTAGACCTGCTCCTTTGTATCTTTAGGTGAGGTTAAATATGAAGGGCATTATATTGGCAGCTGGATATGCGACAAGGCTTTATCCCCTGACGAAGGATTTTCCAAAGGCCTTGCTCACTATAGGTGGTAGAGCTATCATGGACTATATTTGTGATGAGCTGGATACCATTGATGAAATTGATGAGATTTTAGTAGTCAGCAATCACAAGTTCATAGATCATTTCCTATCGTGGGTGCAAAAAAGATCAGGAGTGAAAAAGATAAAAATTGTCGATGATGGTTCTACAAGCGAAGAGAACCGGCTTGGAGCTATCGGAGATATTGTATATGTACTAGACAGTGAAAATGTACAGGAGGATGTTCTTATCATTGCTGGAGATAATTTTTTCACATACAGCCTGAAGGGCTTTTATGATTACTATAAGAAGGTAAGGAGCGATTGTATAGCTGTCTGCGAAATTGACAGCATTGAGGATTTGCGCAGGATGGGAGTTGTGCAGTTGGATCAGGAGGGCAGGGTCGCGGACTTTGTTGAAAAGCCGGAGAACCCGGCTTCCAACATTGCAGTATATGCTTCATATATTTATTGCAGGGACACTCTACCCTTGTTTCATACCTACCTGCAGGAAGGGAACAAGCCCGATGCACCCGGATATTTCCCAGCCTGGCTCTATAAGAGAAAAAGCATTTATGCCTATTCCTTTGAGGGAGAATGCTATGATATAGGCACCCATGAGTCATTAGCTGAGGTCCGCAGGCGATACGAAGCCGGATTATAAGGCGAAGTAGCTATAGGCGTTATTATAGCATATGTCTTCTACCATTTTCCCTAACTGGTCCATATCTCTTGGGGCTTCGCCGTTTTCTACCCATTTGCCCAGCAAATTACATAAAATTCTCCTAAAGTATTCGTGGCGGGTGTAGGACAGGAAGCTTCTGGAATCAGTGAGCATGCCGACAAAATTGCTGACAAGTCCCAGGCTGGCGAGGGCAGTAAGCTGCCTTTCCATGCCGTCCTTTTGATCGTTAAACCACCAGGCGGAGCCTAATTGAATTTTACCGCGCACGGGTCCCTTTTGGAAGCAACCCGCAATCGTTCCTAAAATCTCATTCTTTGATGGATTTAAGCTGTAAAGAATAGTTTTAGGGAGCTCATCGGTTACATCAAGCTTATCAAGGAAGCGGCAGAGCTCGGAAGCTGTATTCCAGTCGCCGATAGCATCGAAGCCGGTATCGGGCCCCAGCTTATTCATCATCCGGGTATTGTTGCTTCTCATCACGTCCATATGGAGCTGCATAGCCCATCCGAGACGCGCATACTGCCTTCCTAAGAAGAGCAAAATCTCTGTCCTATACAGGTTTACCTCGTGCTTAGTCAGAGCCTGGCCGGCTATAGCCTTATCGAAGGCCCTGGCAGGGCTCGTTTCGCCCCCTTCTATTTCAGGATCACAGTAGACGAAGGGATCGAGGCCGTGGTCTGATATGCGACAGCCTGTGCTGTGGAAGAATTCCAGCCTTTTCAAAAGAGCAGCTTTAACATCTTCGATTCCCTTAATAGTCACGCCTGAAGCCTTCGACAGCTTTTGCATATAGTCGACAAAGCCGGTTTTTTCAATGTTGATGGCTTTATCGGGTCTAAGGGCCGGAAGCACTTTAACATCGAAGGACTTGTCCCCGGCAAGGGCTATATGTGCAGAAAGGTCATCCACAGGATCATCTGTGGTGCACAGTGCTTTGACATTGGAGCGTTTTATAAGGCTTCTTGCCGTAAAATCCTTTGTTTTCAACTGCTCATTACATAAGTCCCATATTCTTTCAGCCGATTCGGGAGTAAGCAGCTCTTCAATGCCGAAATAACGGCGCAATTCCAGATGTGCCCACTGGTACAGGGGATTGCCAATGCATTGTGTAATAGTTTCTGCCCATTTGATAAACTTTTCCTTGTCATCTGCATCGCCTGTTATATAGCGTTCTTCTATCCCATTTGCGCGCATTGCACGCCATTTATAATGATCTCCGCCAAGCCACACCTCGGTGATGTTGCGATATTGCTTGTCTTCAGCGATTTCCGCGGCATTTAAGTGGCAATGATAGTCCAGAATTGGTGCCGCTTTGGCGAATTTGTGATAAAGCTCAACTGCCGTTTGATTCTCAAGCATAAAATCATCATTTAGAAAATTTGGATCCTTCATGTTAACACATACCTCCCATAGAATATATAAATATATAAGCCAAAACCCTTATACCGGTTCGTAATCTAGCTCATTTGACAATCCCCAGCGAATTCATGTGCCTTTTGAGGTGCTCGTCTACGGTAGCGTCATACTGGGATTCATGTTCATAGAGGAACTTGTACAGCTCGTCTTTAAAGGTATATGAGCCATCACTGTTTTTTGCCGTTAGAAGAAGGCCATAGGTGATATGCAAAACCTGTCGAGATGGTTCCTCTTCGAGGAAAGTTGGCAACTGCGAGTCGGCTACCTTATTTACATCGGGTATCTTTGTAATATCTGCGCTAATGCTATAGTAGCTCCTCGCCTCATCCAGGTGCTCCAGGGCGTAGCTGAAAATCCTCCTGAAGAAGCTGGGTTCATAGCGGGAAACCACACGAAGAGCCTCCAACCAGTGAGTTCCGGCAGTTTTAAGATGGTAGATGCCTTCTGCATATTTCCCTATATATGGGAAAATGGAGAATTTATCGCTTCCGGAATGAACACTGATTCTGTAGCCAAGCTTTCTTGCTATCTTCAAATGTACCTGCAGTGTTTTGTCGAATTCAACAGCAGAGCCTATGTAATCAATGCCCTTCTCAAACCTGCCACAGAATCTGGGAGCCATACTGTCAAACACTACATTGGCATCTAAAAGCTCCGCGGCTACAAAGAAATGATCCTCAGGAGACGTCTCAGTCAAGGTCTCGTCGATGGAGATTTCAAAGTCCGGCTTATCTGACATTGGCTCAATCAGCTCTCTATATATGTCAACCATAAACTGTATTGCTTCATGGTAGAGGAGAACTCTTTTATAGAAGCCCCCAGAGGAAAATTGCACGATAGTACTATCGTCAAGAGGTATGGCCTTATTGAGATACTTGGCTTCGTAGTGTGAACGTACATCTGCTGATAAGGCTTGATACTGCCTTTCTATCTCCTCCGGGCTGAAGGATAGAACGCTGTTTTTTATGTGATCGGAGCAGTCGAGAGTGATGCGCGTATATCCGCATCTCAAGGCATATGATATCTCTTGTCTTGTTTTGAGGTGATCGCCATCAGCGCCATAGCCCTTTGTGTAGCCCTCCTGGAAAACTCCCCAGGCAGCGGCAGCCAAAACCTCTTCATAGGTGCGCCCCGTGAGATTCAGCTCGCGAATGGATTGTTGCGCCAAAACCGGGAAGACATCATAGCCCTTAATAGCACTAAGGTGGCCCGGAGCTGCCAGGCCGAGCCTGTCGCCCAAGCCTATGCTCAAGGTGCGTCCTTTTTGTGTTTGCGGCCTTGTGAATGGAAAGGCCTCAAAAAGCGCCCTGCTATTGGCAATATCTAGTGGACATACCTTTGCTCCACCCGGGATCGTACTTATTTCAGATCCGACAAAAGAGCTTGTTGAAGGATTGTCACCAATGATAATTAAAGCCTTTTGCCCGTCATGTCTGGCTATAAATATGAGAGCATCCTGTAACCTGTGGATGGAGTTCGGGTAAACCTGATAGGTGTCAAAACCATCACAGGCGCATTTTTTAAGGCCTTCGGTATCCAAGCCACCGTTGTCATTGAGAAGTCTTTGCCATCCTGTCATAATTATACCCTCCGTAATTCTTGTTTTTATAAGCAATTATATTATATATCAAAAAGTGTTATATAATTTGTTTTTCTTGCTTAATTATATGCAAAAATTGCCGTTGGGTGCCCCTTTATTCCTTGCCAAATATACTGTCAAGCACTCTTTTTAGGAATGGCTTGCGCTTGGATGTGTTCTTTTCCTGACTGTGCAGGTCCCGAGGCTGATTCTGCGTGTTCTGAGACTGGGAGCGGGGATTCCGAGTCTGAGACCGCAAATTGTCTGTGCGGGATCTTTGCTGCGACCCACTTGTATTTCTGGAATGTGTAGACGAGGAAGCTGCTTGTTGGGATGTGCGTCCAGCCCGCTGTTGCTTAGTCCCGGTACGCTGGGGAGCAGCTCCAACCCGCTGGTAGGCAGATTCAGAACGCTGGAATGCGGTTCCTGCATACTGCCCGGCAGCTCCAGAACGTTCAGGTGTGGTTCTGGTACGCTGAGCTATACGTCCGACATTTGTAGGGGCCTGATTCGCCCGATTTGCTTTATTCCTATCTGCCTTAGTTCGATTAGTAGAAGGTGCGGTAGAGGTAGATAAGAACCGTGTACCAGATTCCCCGGACTTTCTGGGAGCATTCGCTGCACTGGTTTTTTCTGTGGTTCTCCTGCCGGCTTGATGCCTGTCCGAACGACCTCCTCTACGTTTATCGCTGCGCTTGTCGTCCCGGGCGTTACTCTTTTGTGATGGCGCTCTTTCCAATGTGTTTGCTTTAATCCACTCTTCAGCACCGGCCCGTAGTTCAGCATCATTGACCTCCTTAGGCAAATCCCCTTCGGCTATCATGGTGCCTATATGCTCTTCTATTTCATAGAGGCTTATAATATCTTCTGTCGTTACCAAAGATATTGCGCGCCCTATTTTCCCTGCCCTTCCGGTTCGCCCAATCCTATGCACATAGCTATCCTTCTCAACAGGGACATCATAGTTAATTACCAGTGATAGACCGTCAACATCTATGCCGCGAGCAGCTACATCGGTAGCAACAAGTATGTGGAATTTCTTCTGTTTGAACTGCTGCATCGTTTTCATGCGCTTATTCTGGGGAATATCACCGTGCAGCGCTTGCGAGGAATAGCCCTTACGAGTCAAAAAGTTTTGGACTCTGTCGACAGCTATCCTGGTATTACAAAAAATCATGCAGCTTTCTGGCTGCTCTGTAAGGAGCAATCTGTTCAGCTGCGTACTCTTATCCCTGCTACCCACTCTGTAGTATACCTGCTCAATAGCGTCAACTGTCATAGTCTCGGACTCTATCTCGATGGCGACAGGGTCTTTCATGTGATTACTGCAAATTCTGCGTATTTCGTCAGGTATGGTTGCTGAGAAAAGGAGGGTTATCCTGTCCTTTGGTAAGGTCCTGATGATTTGAACCACCTGATCATAGAAACCCATATCCAACATTCTGTCGGCTTCATCCAGTATTAGAAAACGAATGCTTCTCGTCTTTAGATTTTTTTGGCGTATGTGGTCAAAAAGCCTGCCGGGCGTCCCGGTAACAATAGAAACCCCCTTGGTAAGGGCCTGAATCTCAATATTCATACTGTGCTGTCCATATACCGCCGCTGTTTTATGGTCAAGGTATTTGGACATTTGCTTCAGATCGTTGTCCACCTGGACCGCAAGCTCTCGAGTAGGCTCGAGAATAAGGGCCTGGGGCTCGACTGCATCCGAATCTGTCATTTGAAGTATAGGAAGGCCAAAGACGGCAGTTTTGCCGCTGCCTGTTTTCGACATGACAATTAGATCTTCTTTTTTCAGGATATGGGGGATAGCCCTTCGCTGAACCTCGGTTGGTGCTTCAAAGCCCATATCATCAAGTGCTTTCAAAATAGGGGGTATAATGCCTAAATCAGTAAAAGTCTCTTTAATGCTCTCTCTCATTTTTCTCTTCTTTCATGTTAATTTTTTCCGACATTGAAGCTTTCCACAATGCCACCTTAAGTCGCTTCCTGTCTGATTGTTTTCTCTATTATATCATGAATTCGAAGAATTCAGGATATAATTACGCATCGCCTTTTTGCCGGTACAATTCGAGGGCTAATTATGTAATGTATTTGTCTGCAATGTAATTGACGCTGCGCTTGGATTATGCTATTGTGATAAAGGAAAATATTTGACTCTTATCGATGAATTTTATCATACTAACTATATAAACCTAGGAGCGTAAAGGTGAACAGAATCGGATTTGATAATAAGAAATACCTTCAGCTGCAATCGCAAAAAATTATTGATCGGATATCATTTTTTGGTGGAAAGCTTTATTTGGAGTTTGGTGGAAAGCTTTTCGATGATTACCACGCCTCAAGGGTTCTGCCCGGGTTCGAGCCGGACATCAAGGTAAAAATGCTTCTTGAGTTGAAGGATCAGGCAGAAGTCGTCATAATTATTAATGCAGATGATATTGAAAAGAATAAACGCCGAGGCGACCTTGGCATTACATATGATTTAGACGTACTGCGTCTAATTGATGCTTTCCGCGAAATAGGTCTATATGTGGGGAGCGTTGTCATCACCCAATATACCTCACAGGCTACAGCCGATGCGTTTCAGATGCGCCTGGAGAATTTGGGGATGAAGGTATACAGGCATTATCTCATTCCGGACTATCCTTCTAACATACCATTTATAGTAAGCGATGAGGGCTATGGCAAAAATGACTATATTGAAACAACACGTTCTCTGGTTATAGTTACTGCTCCTGGGCCGGGAAGTGGTAAAATGGCTACATGCCTCTCTCAGCTTTATCATGAGCAGAAACGTGGCATAAAAGCCGGATATGCCAAATTTGAGACCTTTCCCATATGGAATCTTCCCCTGAAGCATCCGGTCAATCTTGCATATGAGTCAGCTACAACGGATTTGAATGATGTCATTATGATAGATCATTTCCATCTTGAGGCGTACGGTACAACCGCTGTCAACTACAGTAGAGATATTGAGATATTTCCAGTGTTGAAAGCCATTTTCGAGAAGATTTCTGGTGAATCGCCCTATAAAAGCCCTACGGATATGGGTGTAAATATGGCGGGCTTCTGTATCACTGATGATGATGTAGTATGCAGAGCATCGGAGCAGGAGATTATCCGCAGATATTACAATACCCGCTGTTCGCAAAGGCAGGGCATGGCTGACAAGGCGGAGGTTTACCGACTGGAGCTTCTAATGAATCAACTGAATATATCTCCCAAGCAAAGACCCGTTGTGGATGCTGCACTGGAACGCTCCAAAGCCACGGAAGGTCCTGCGGTTGCTATTGAGTTAAACGATGGACGCATTGTCACTGGAAAAACAACGCCTCTGTTGGGTGCCTCGGCTGCCTTGGTATTGAACGCATTGAAGGTGTTGGGTGGTATCCATCACGATATACATTTGATTTCACCGATTATCATTGAGCCTATTCAGGTTTTGAAGGTCAAGCATATGGGCAATCGCAATCCACGTCTGCATACCGACGAGATTTTGATAGCTTTGTCCATTTGCGCCGCAACTAATCCCACTGCAGCGCTTGCAATGGAGCAGCTCTCAAAGCTGCGGGACTGTGAGGCTCACTCCACGGTCATCCTGTCCCGGGTCGATGAAAATGTCTTTCACAAGCTGGGAATCAACATCACCTGTGAGCCGCAATACCAGACCAAAAAGCTATATCACAAATAGGATGTTTTGCTATGACCTGGTAACTATCACTATAGCCCATACGACAGGGAAATATCACTATAGTCCATACGACATGCAACTATCAATATTATCCATAGGACTAAGAAGGAAGACAGAGAACTGTCCCCCGTCATAATAGAACCGTCCCCTGTCATGGCCGTCCCCCTTTTCAATACTATTCCGGGTTTATATCGCCGCGTGTTTTAAGGTCAGACACGATTTTGTCGAACATGTCCTTGTCTATTTTGAATTTCAAGCGATACACAATGTAACCGGCTGCTATTATTAGAAGAGGCAGTATGAGCATTGCCAGCTTCATAATGAGTAGTCCCGTGTCCGTCACGTCGTCGGGAGTGGCTGCTGAATTTATGCCTGAAATGATGAGAGTAGCTCCAACGATTCCGTTTGCGATTGCACCGCCAATCTTATTGATAAAGGGTTGCACCGAAAAGGTAATACTTTCATTACGTCGGCCGAGCTTCCATTGGCCGTATTCCACAGTGTCAGCAAGGAACATGAGCATCAGAAGCTGTATGAATGCCTGCCCTATAAAGAGCAGAACGCCTGCGATTCCAATGTATATCATATTCATGGGGGCAAAAAAGAAAACTATATAACCCAGCACCACTAAAACGGTTGAAAATCCGTAGAGCTGCTTGCGGTTATATCGCTTGGAGAAAAGTGGGAAGCAGGCCAGCGCTAGAAGCTGGGATACACCTAATATGCCTGCGAAGACCGAGTACATGCCTTCGTTTTTAAAGGCATACTTAAAGAAATATACCCCGAAGCTTGTGGTAGTACAGTAGCCTATCATGAATAAAGCCATGGAAATGGCGGTGAATAGAAGCTGATCGTTTTTGAAAATTACAGAAAACATCTCTTTGAGACTGGTGTGCTCCTCCTTTTTGTAAAGGCTGCGATTCTCCTTTACGCCGAAGAGGGTGAAGCATAAAAACGCCCATGTAAGTAGTACAACTGCTACAGCAAAGATGAACCAGGCCTTTTTGTCTCCTCCAAGGGCGTTAGTGATGGGGAGTATTCCAACAACGACTATGTACATTCCTACGTTAGCACAAATCCTTGCAAAGGAGCCTGTCTTTTCCCGTTCCTTTTGGTCGAGGGTAAGGGAGGGGAGCATGGACCAGTATGAGATATCATTGGCACCGTAAATAAAATCCCACAGCAGATAGATGATTGTGAAGGAAACGATGTAAGCTGCTCCTCTTAATCCTAGATCTGTAAAGATAAGCACGGTCAGTAAACCCCCGAACAAGCCGCCTAAAGCTATCCAGGGCTTAAACTTACCAAAGCGGGTGTTTGTGTTGTCTACCAGATAACCCATGAAGGGGTCATTTACGGCGTCAAATACCCGCAAGATGGTGAGTATGCCGGTCATCCACCACATAGTGGAGTCCGGTAGATCCAGAATCTCCGTAAGGTAAACCATCAGATATAAGCTTACGAGAGAATAGAGCATGTCTCTGCCGACTGTGCCCAGACCAAAAAAGTAACGATTGCGCTTCATTGCAGTTTTCATTAAGCTGACCTCCCTAGTTTTCACAATTTTCATTATGTCGAATACTAACAGTAAGCATTTTCCATATGAATACACTTATCCTTCTGTTTTATGGAGTCCTTTCTAAGAGATACAAATTAGAGCCAAAATCACCCAAAAGCCGTGTCCTGTCATTGTACCAGCTACCCATGAACTGGTTGTTGAGCCTGATTCCGGCTATGAACATATCACCATAGCCATTGTAGACTTCCACACAGTCAGTAAGGCAGTAATATCTATTTACAGTGCGCATTAATATCCCATCCGGGTTTGGTGCGATGGGAAGGACATGCTTGATTAGCTCGCCGAACTGCTTTATAAAGAGGCTTTGGGGACGAGTGCTCAAGGAATACCGGGTATTGGGCTCCAATCCGGTCAGGGGCAGAAAATCATAGCCCTCGCTTGCAGCGGATAAGATCTGAAAAAATCCCGCCAGAGATTTGCTTGCGTCAGGCTTATCAACGCATTGCCAATGAACCTTGTTATCTTTTTGCCCCGGCAGCCTGTAAAAACGACCGAATTGAAAGGTCTTCCTGTGCTTCTTGTAAAAAGCGATTTGGCTTTTGATTTCACTTTTCTGCACCGACGAAAGGTATTTCAAATCCAACTCATAGCCCAGGCAGCCAAAAGAGGCAGTATTGAATCGAGTCGACAGTGGACTGTCTCGAAGTGTCTGCTGATGTGGGGCGCTGGAAACATGAGCTCCTATGGTGGACAGGGGATAGAGGTAGGACAGGCCACCCTGAATCTTCAGCCGTTCTATGGGGTCTGTATTGTCCGAAGCCCAGATTTGGGGGGAGAAGCAGAGCATTCCCAGATCGAAACGATTACCGCCGCTGGAGCAGGTCTCCAAAAGTATATGGGGCCTGGGTGTAAATATCCTGTCTAGAACATCATATAGGCCAAGAATGTAGCGGTGAAAGAACTCCCCCTGATTACGAAGGTGTGGGGAAAATGCATCGCTGATGTGGCGGTTCATGTCCCATTTCACATAGGAGATGTCGGACTCGTCCAGAATACCACTCACCGAGGACACTATATAGTCGCGAACCTCAGCATTGCAAAGATCTAGCACAAGCTGGTTGCGCCCCAGTGTTGGCTCCCTGTTAGGAATCTGTACTGCATATTCGGGATGAGCTCGAAAAAGCTCGCTGTCAGGGTTGACCATTTCCGGCTCAAACCACAAGCCAAAGTCCATCCCCAGCCTTTTAATCCTTTTAGCAAAGTGGGCTAGCCCTCGGGGCAATTTTCTCTTGTTGACTGTATAATCACCAAGGCCTGCATTATCGCTGTCACGACTGCCAAACCAGCCGTCATCCAGCACAAAGAGCTCCACACCCAGGCGCTTGGCTCTGCGGGCTAAGCGCAGCAGCTTGCCCTGGGTGAATTTAAAAAAATGGGCTTCCCAGTTGTTTAATAGAACAGGACGCTCCTTGTTTTTCCAGTCGCCCCTGACAATATGATTATTGATGAAATCGTGAAAATTATTGCTCATGCCGTTGTAACCGTCTGAGCTAAAGGTCATTATTGCTTCGGGAGTTTGGAAGCGTTCGCCTTCGTTCAGCGTCCATTCGAAGCAATGAGGATTTATACCCAGCTGTACACGAACGAGCTGATGATTGCTCAGCTCTACTGCGCCATAATGGTTGCCGCTGTATACCAGATTGAAGCCATACACATAGCCATGCTGCTCTGTTGCATTCCGCTCAGCCAGAAGAAAGCCTGGATTGTGACGGTTGCTGCTAGCGCCGGTGGTAGAGGAGTTGACATAGATGCCGTATTCCAGCATACGATCGTGGCGATGAGCTTCCTTAATCCAACCGCCGTCAAATGTGACCATACGAAAGCTTCGGTTTGGAAGGTCCACCATCATGCTCATTAGGCGTCTTATTACCAGTGGATTTGGGTTTAAGTTTTCCAATACTGCGCGTCGTGTTATGACATTGACATTTTCATAAACAGTATAATAGACAGTCAGCACTGCGCTGCTTGCCTTGTCCTCAGCCTTCAGCTCCAAGGTCTGGCAGGCTTCCTCATCTCCGTATGCGGTGGGGAGGTCCTCCATTGGTAAATAGCCTGAAAATATTCGATGAGAACGGTAGATAAAATCACAGGAGAAGGTGCCATCGGGCATTTTCAGCTCTGCAGGGGAGTGGCGGTAATCTCCATGCCCTATGCCTGACCACTCAAGACACAGATTGTCCAGGCAGTAGTTTGGATCGGATGAATCGTAGCATACACTGCTACCAATTGCAGCAGTTCGCTTTAGCGCCAGCCCTTCCGGATCCTGCTCCCTTAACCTGGGGCCGTAATGGATGTGCTCTAAATGCCCAAAGGGTGTTAGGCGAAACCAGTAGCTGGTGCTATTTGTTGTCAGGCGAAAAAGGCCGTCCTTATAGTCAATCATGCGATGGCCCCCCTTTCAGGATAAGAGCTTCATAGGGCTGCAAGAGACCGTCAAAGACCTTTCTATGATAGTTTGATTTAATTATCCTGCCGTCATTTTTGACGACTGCACTTGTATTTCCGACATTATTTCTGTCGTCTTCAATCAGGCCGCGGGGTATCTTGCGGGTACGGCCCGAAAAGTTCAGAGCTATCAGCAGGCTTTGACCGTCTAATTCTCTCTCATATATGAAAAGCTGCTTTTTTATTACAAGGGGCTTAAAGCTGCCATGCTTTAAAATATCACTGTTGGCACGCAGAGCGATCATGGATTTGTAGAAGCTGCGTATTGAGCCGGGCTCTTTCATTTGCGATGCCATATTGATATGAGTGTAGTTTCGATTTATGCCCAGCCAGGGCACACCTGTAGTAAAACCGGCATTGGGACTGTCGTTCCATTGCACCGGTGTTCTGGCATTATCCCTTGAGCTTGCCCTTATCATCCTCCAGCGAATGCCGGCCGGTATAAGGAGCTTCTTTGCCAAACGGTAAATATTGTGAGACTCAACATCCTGTATCTGGTCCATGCCTGTAAAATCAAAGTTTGTCATGCCGATTTCCTGCCCCTGAAACATAAAAGGCGTACCTCGCAGAGTCAGGAGCAGTATGCAAAGCAGCTTGGCCGATTCCGCCCAATAATGGCTGTCATTCCCGAAGCGTGATACACTCCTGGGCTGGTCGTGGTTTTCAAGATAGTTGGCATTCCAGTCAAGAGCCCCCTGCCACCTGGCGATAGCTTCGGCAAGACGTCCTGCGTGAAATCTGCGTTTAAACCACTTCACATAGAACTGGTCTGTTTCCATGTGCTCAAAGGAAAAGATCATATTTAGCTCTCGGCGACCTTCATCGCAAAGCTCTTTCCCGCTTTGCGGTGTTACAAAGACTGTTTCACCCACTGTAAAGCAGTCATAGTGATCGAGTACCTCTCGCCTGAGTGTGCGAAGGATTTCATGAGTGCCCTCCTGGGACAGATAATGCTCGATGCCTGTTAGTGCAAGCCTTTTGACGCCATCGTCCAGGCTAGTCTTATATAGGATGTTGATTACATCACAGCGGAAGCCTGCTATACCCTTATCAAGCCAAAAGCGCATAATGCTTTTAATCTCCTCTAGCACCTTTGGATTGTGCCAGTTGAGGTCAGGCTGCTTTTTTGCAAACAGGTGTAGATAATATTCTCCGCTTTTCTCATCATATTCCCAGCAATCCTCGCCAAAAAAGCTTGTCCAGTTATTTGGAGGATACTTAGACACCTCTCTGGACGATGATGAGCCCAGTGGTGAAGAGATAGCCTCTTTTGACCTCTTTGAGTTTCCTTGCTTGCCGGGCCTCCAGATGTAATAATCGCGGTAGGGACTGCTTTTGTCACGGCTTTGTTGAAACCAGGGATGCTCATCGGAGGTGTGGTTGATGACCAGATCCATAATAATCTTTATGTCCCGCTTTTCCGCCTCCGATATCAATAGCTCCATATCGGACATGGTGCCGTATTCGGGGTGAATGCCCCGGTAATCACTGATGTCGTAGCCATTGTCTGCATTGGGTGAGGGATAAACCGGACTCAGCCATATAATGCCGACTCCCAGCTCCTTCAACTCGTCCAGATGCATAAGGATACCCGGAATATCGCCGATACCATCACCATTGGTATCCTGAAAGCTGCGGGGATAAATTTGGTAGATTAACCTTTCCTGCCACCATTTTGCCATACGCAAGCACCTCATTCACATATAGTTTAATTCATTTTCATTCCAGCCGCAAGAAGCCTTTGGCCTACCAATAGCATAGAGTGTATCCATTCTGCAAATTATCATAGACAATTCAGTGAGGTCTTGAACAACATTATATCACCTCCATAGGGTTATTGAAACATAGGATGGAGGGTATTCAATGAGCATTTGATAAAACTTTAGAAGCCCATAAGGTTGCTATTTCCGTCAATTCATAGTATGATTATTCCGTAATACTATGGCGTATAAATAGTGTTATCAAATGCTCCTAAGACCTCTGCCTCTGTAGGCGGAGATATAAACAGATTCACACTTCAGTGGTGGGTTCAATCCCCCTCTAAAGGGGCGTTTGATAAAATGCTCGCGGCGCGATACACACAAAATGCGTAGGGAAGGCGCTAAAGCGCCCGCAGCGTATTTTGCTTTACAAAAACGCGGTTTGGCGTACAATTCGCGCAAGCGCTCATTGAAATAATAATGGAGGTGTCTGATATTAGGAAAAGAGAACCGTTGATGAATGAGGGAATCAAAGATAAGGAAGTACGTCTTATTGACGAAGATGGATCCATGATTGGTATTGTGCCCGTAGAGGAGGCCCAGAGGCTGGCGGAGGCTAAGGACCTCGATCTGGTGGTTATAGCATCGAATGCTACGCCAACCGTTTGTAAAATCACCGATTACAGCAAGAATGAATTTGAACGGTCGAAAAGAGAGAAGGAAGCGAAGAAGAAGCAGAAGCAGGTGTCTCTCAAGGAAGTGAGATTGTCTGCAACGATCGAAGAACATGATTTCGAATTCAAGATGAAAAATGCCTGCAAATTCTTACAAAGTGGGAGCAAGGTAAAGGTAAGCATCAGATTTAAGGGCAGAGAAATGAGATACACGACTATAGGCCAGGAAGTGCTTGATAAATTTGCGCAGGCAGTTAAGGAAGTTGGAACTGTAGAAAAACAGCCTAAGCTTGAAGGAAGAAGCATGACAATGATATTGGTCCCCGTGCCGGCTACTAAATAGAATCTTATTTTTTGTTTAATATATAAGAAAATAAGACTCCGTCGGTAAGCTTTTATAAGCTTACATAATGACTGGAGTCTTTTTTGATTAGGTTACCTAGGGCTTATAAGTTTACATTGCTCATCAGGAGGCAAAGGCTTCACATAGCTAGCCAAGTTACGTATGCTTCAATCAGCCCATGCCGTATTCTTCCTTGAGCCTTTCAATATGAATGTAGTGCTGTAGATTTTGCAGCTTTGAAGCAGCTGCCTTATCAAGCGCAACGGTTACTCCACCGGCATATAATTGTATTGCCGAGGAGGTTATCTGCGAGGTAACAGGGCCTTCAATGCATTTTGCGACCACATCGGCCTTATTCACGCCACTTGCAATCATAAGTATGTTCTTCGAATCAAGAATTGTCCCGATCCCCATTGTAATTGCAAAATGAGGCATCTTATCTCTTTCAACACCCGCCTTTTTATAGAAGCTTTCGTAGTTGTCACTGAGGGTTTGTGGCGACAAAGCCTGGATGCTTGTTCTGGATGCTAAAGATGAACCCGGCTCATTAAAACCCCAGTGTCCATCGCCGCCTATGCCAACCAGCTGTAAATCAATGCCCCCGGCTCTTTTGATTTCCTCCTCGTACCAGCTGCAGAAGCCGGCAGGATCCTTCGTCAGCCCATCGGGGATATGGATATTTTCCTTCTTAACATTTATATGGCTGAATAGCTCTTCATGCATGAACCTTGCATAGCTTTGGTCAACCTCGTAGGGCACATCCAGGTTGATTCCCACGCCGATATACTCATCAAGATTGAAGGCTACGACCTTCGAAAAGTCAAGTCCCTCCCTGTGCATTTTAATAAGCCGCCTGTATGTACCTATTGGAGTGCTGCCGGTTGCCAGTCCAAGCACACAGTAAGGCTTATTCCTAACAAAGCGACCTATAACGCCCGCCGCATATTCGCTCATTTCTTCATAATTTTCCCTAACAATTATATCCATAAATGCCTCCCAAATCTAGATTCCTCATTTTCCTATTATACATTTTCTACATATCCCAATTCAATATTTATTACTATATTTTATTGTTACTCGGCTTATATTTTGTTAGCCATTTCCTGGAGCGGAAGCGAACAATAAAAAAGCTTGATCGACAAATCCAGTCCAGTACCATGGATATCCAAACGCCGATCGCACCCCATCCCATTTGCAGGCCTAATATGTAGCTGGAAAATACTCTAAAAACCCACATGGAGGCGATGGATACAACCATGGTATATCTAACATCATTCGCGGCACGAAGTGAGTTTGGCAGTGTAAAGGATACCGGCCAGAGTAATATGGCGCATCCGCTGTGAATTATCACCAGTATGGCTGCATAACGAAGCGTTTCTTCCGAAAGGTTATAGATGCGCAGCAACAGTGGTAATGAGACAATTATAAACAGATTAATTGCGGCGGTTAACACATAGGTGATCTTCATAA
>Ga0123334_1000910_pt1 | contig 39322 bp, 33 predicted proteins | sample BiotimSIPDNA_FD_89706 | JGI IMG/M metagenome (GOLD analysis project Ga0123334, IMG submission 89706) | Anaerobic biogas reactor microbial communites from Washington, USA - Biogas_R1 time_0 SIP DNA | ecosystem: Engineered > Bioreactor > Anaerobic > Unclassified | place: Washington, USA...
CGACAAAAATTTATCCTTGGTTGCATTGGACTCCTTGAGGCTGGCGTTGACCTGATTTAATTGTTGATAAGTGGCTTCCAGGGTCACTTTTTCTCTGATAAGTTGTCGCTGCAGGTTACTTATCTCAGCATTTAAATGACTCAAACGTGTGTTATGATCAGCCAATTGTTTGGCGTCCATTCCACCCACTATCAACAACCGCTCATCCTTTCGAAAAACAAGGGCCTGGAGGGATATAAAGGTTCCTTGCGCATCGCCTATGGTGAGAAATCCGTTGTACACAGGATTTGATAGCGGGGCAGTCATGTCCAGCAATTGCTCGAATGTAGGGTTTAAAAGGGATTTCAATGGTGAAGCACCCAGCCATTCGTACATGGAAGCATTGGTATGCAACAGGCGACCGTCGGTAGAAAATTCCGCCAGGTATATCGAAGGACTGATATGCAGCATCAACTGCATTTCCATTTGCCAGAAGATGCAGAAGTCAGTATTTTGATTAGTGGACATTGGCATTGATAAATGACGCCGGGTTGGTCAACAAGGCTTTAAGAGTATATAAATCTGACAGATACGTCACATTGGAGAAAGCAAGCAACCGCTCCTGTCCACCTTTGCCAAATGCCTGACCTCCTACTAGAATGGGCAGCGAAGGAAAGATTCGACGTATGGTCTGCAGCATCTTTTCCAGGGTGGGCCAATTGAATGACAAAGCCATGGACAAGGCCAAAACCTGAGGCCGAACGCTGTTCATAAAGCGCACCAGGTCATCGGTTGGCAAGCCAGCTCCCAGAAAATGAGTAGTCCAACCCGCCAGTTCAAACACATCGGATACCATCTTGATGCCTACTTGGTGTTGTTCATTTTCAACGCAGGCCAGCACCACCGTTTTAGGCTGTTTCCTTGTTGCAGCAATGGTTGGGTACAGGTCGTTCATGATGGCTTGCACAATGGCCGAGGCCAGGTGCTCGGTGGCCACTCCGATGCGACCGGTTTCCCACAACACACCGATCTTGTACAAACTGCTTTTCAATAGTTGCTCATAGATATCATCCACCGAAACGCCCTCTCTGATAAAATCGGCTACCATATTGGAAGCAAGGCTCCGTTCTCCCGCCAGGAGGGTGTTCAGAAAACCAGATTGTCTGTCAGTATCAATATCCATCAGTGAAAACCGTTGAGTGTTCTGAGGTATGAACAAGTATAATGGTATTTTTGTTTTATCAACTGATCGTTTTACATGCCACAACCACTCAAAAAAAACAGATGAAAAAACAGTACCCCCTTCTGCTTACCCTCCTGCTTTGGTTTATGTCACTATCAGCCCAGGAATCAAGCACCACCACTCCCCGTATTTACACCTTCACAGTCATGGACGCACAAGGCAACCCTGTCAACATGGCTGACTTCCAGGGCAAGACCCTCCTGATTGTCAATGTAGCCAGCAAATGCGGTTACACAAAGCAATATGCACCGCTTGAAGCACTGTATAAGAAATACAGGGATAAGGGCCTCCTAATACTGGGGTTCCCATGCAATCAATTTGCCAACCAGGAACCAGGCACTAATGAGGAAATCCAGGCTTTCTGTACGTTGAACTATGGCGTTACCTTCCCCATTTTTGCCAAAATTGATGTCAACGGAGCGGACGCTCACCCATTGTACATATATTTGAAAGAAGCCACAGGTGGTGATCCCATCAAATGGAATTTCAACAAGTTTCTCGTTGACAAGTCGGGGAAAGTCATCAAGCGTTATCAGTCGGGCGACTCCCTTGAAGCCTTGGAAGAAGACATCAAAGCCATACGCTGATTTTTCGGCCATTTTAAGACCGGGCTAGCAGAAAAAAACATACCTTTGCTTGCCTTAGTCTAACGAATGTCCTGATGATACACCGCCTTGCCTATTCCCCCTCAGCGTCACTCTCTTTCCACGAAGCCTTTGCTGATTGCCTCCAACAAATTGACAGACTGACAGCTGTCAAGCCCATTCTTGGGATTGTCTTTTTTGTCAACGCCAACACCATGGCCGATTACCACACCGAAGCGGCAAGCATCTTATCAACGATGGACCAATCTGAAAGGAGAATGCCTGCCAATATCCTGGCTCAGCCCAACACAGCTGCCGTTTCGATGGAAATGTGGATAGATGAGGAGGCCAAGGATCTGAAGTATCTTGAGACCGATGGTCAGCGTTACACACGCTACACGACCAGAGGCAGCCAGGCACTGCTGGCACTGGGTCTGCATGCCTCGCCCGAACTGCCTTTGCAGTCGCAAGCGGAAGCCACTTTTCAACACCTGTACAACGTGCTTGAACAAGAAGGGCTCACATTGACCGACATTGTTCGTCAATGGAATTATGTACCAGAAATCCTGGCCCTGCAAATCCATGAGGGCAAAACACTTCAACACTATCAAGTATTCAATGAAGTCAGAAAGGCTTGTTACGCCAAACACACCTTCAGACACGGTTACCCCGCAGCCACAGGCATTGGTGTGAAAACGGGTCCTTTTTCCATTGATGTCTTGGCACTGGCCTCACATGCAGCGGTCGACAAAAAAGGACTATCCAATCCCAACCAACAAAATGCGTACCAATATGATCAACAACAGTTGATTGGCGATGCACTCTGTGGTCAACAAAAGAATCCCCCTTTGTTCGAAAGGGCCAAACTTCTGGCCTGGGAAGACACGGCTCAGGTCATAGTCTCAGGCACAGCCTCCATCCTGGGTCAGGAAACGGTTGGGCAGGGCGATGTAAGCCATCAAACAGAAGTCGCCATTCAAAACATGCTAGACCTGCTCGCACCGGCAGTGACAGGCAGACAGAAACATTTTGAGTTCAACGGATTGAGGGTCTATATTAAACAAAAGAAAGACTACAAGGCCGTAAAAGATGTCTGCCAGCGCTTTTTCCCAGGCATACCCACCGTTTATGTCCAGGCCGATGTCTGCCGTGACAACCTTTTGATGGAAATTGAAGGAGAAGCTGTCGAATTAAACGAAGCCCCATGAAAACGACCACACCCCCAAAAGGCAAAGCCCCAATAGAAAGGACTCAACGTCTTGCAGCCCCCCAGCCTCCCAGATGGCTGAACGCTGTCTGGATGCTGCTCTTTATCGGTTTTGCCCTCTACATGACGTTGTTCAGCAACCGTTATTTACTATGGGAACTGCACGACCAAAACCTGTTTGTCGCCGATAAAGCCTATCTGGCAGACTGCCTCAATGGCATTGGTGGTTTCACGGTCTACCTGGCAACCTTTCTCAACCAATTTTTCATTAACCCGACCTTGGGTAGTCTGATATACCTGGCTCTCCTCGTTTTAGTGGTTCTAACCACAGCCAAGGCTTTCAAATTGAAAGGCTGGGCATTCCCGCTCGCCTTGATACCCGCACTATTGTTGGTGCTGAGCTTGGTACAAAACGGTTACATGATTTATTTGCTCAAACTGGAAGGTTTCACCTATGTCAGCATCCTGGGAACCCTGATTGCCCTCCTGGCGCCTCTGCTGGCTGACCGTTTTAAAAGCCTTACAGGAAAAAGTGTGTTCACACTGGTTTACCTATTGGTAGCCTACCCCCTGGCCGGCGCCTACGGATTGGCCGGCGGTCTCTTGCTAATGCTTATCTATCTAACGGACGCACTGGTTAACAAACAATGGAACAACTTGCTGCCTGCCGCATTGGCACTGGCCGGCACACTGGTATTCCCTCAGCTCTACTACCTATGGGTGTACGAAACCACGATGCGCGAACTTCTTTATGTTAGCAACCTGCCTGACTACCTTTGGGATGGCGCCGAACGGGTATTGTGGTTGCCTTACCTACTGCTGCTGGGGTTCGGTATCGTTGTTACCCTATGCACCCGATTACACCTGACATTCAGCAAAGCCCTCCGTTTCTGGCACCTGGCCCCCCTGTTGATGGTGTTGCTGTGTGTCACCCTGGTCGTCAGGAAACAATACAAGGATGCTAATTTCACCACCCAGATTGCCATGATGGAGGCCACCGAACGGCAGGATTGGAACAAGGTGTTGCGCCTGCTCAAAGAGACCACCGACGAACCGACCCGCCTCATGGTGATGCACAAAAACCTGGCTTTAATGAAATTGGGCAGACAAGGTGACACCCAGTACAGCTACCCCGATGGCAACAAACCGATGAACTACCAACGGCGTCTGGTAGAAGTACAGTTGGCCGGTCCCTCTTTTTACTTCCATTATGGAAAAAGCAATTACTGCTACAAATGGTGTATGGAAGGCATGGTGGAATACGGCATGAGTCCCACCTATCTTAAGTATTTTGTACTGAGCAGCCTGGTCAATGGAGAGCCCAAACTAGCCGACAAGTACAACAAAATCCTGGCCAAATCGCCCGTGCACAAGGGCTGGGCCAAAGCCCATCAACCACTCATCGATGATACCGCTCTGGTAGCCACCGACCCGTTCTTTGCCAAAGTATTGCCTTTGACCAAATACGACAGCTATCTGGATGGTGATTTTGGATTATTGGAACAATACATCCGCAGGGATTTCGCCCACATGATCGGGGGACCTCCGGAAATGGTGGAGTTGTGCATATTATTCAACATGGAACTCAAGGACATCGACCGTTTTTGGCCTGCCTTCATGTTTTGGATGCAAAAAGGTCAACCCTTGCGTAAGCACATGCAGGAAGCTGCCCTTTTGTTTCAACACCTTGAGCGGAAATTCCCCTTAGACACCTCCAGGTTCGACCAGGCCGTACTGAACCGGTTTCAAGACTTCGTGTCCATGGTCAACCAATACGCCAACTACCCGGAAAGTGCTGTTGTCGAACTGTATAAACAACGTTTCGGCGACACCTATTGGTTTTACTATTTCTTCGTCAAAGACCACAGCAACCGCGACGCCAAAGGCGAACAAAAACCCTATTCTTCCTGATTATGAAGACAAGGCTGACCCCATTACTCTCACTGCTCCTGCTGGCTGTATTCACGGCCTGCAACGGTTTGCCCAGCAACTATACCGAATCAACAGAGCCGGTCTCTTTAGTGCCTGATTATCAATCTGTCACCATCCCCATCAATGTAGCACCAATGAATGTGCTGATCGACGAGGAGGCCGACGCCTACAAAGTCTGCCTGCGGTCAAAAAACGGCAAACCGCTGATTTCCAAAGGCAAGAAAGCCTGCTTCTCCCTCAAAAAATGGCGTCGACTGATCGAAGCGAATCCAGGAGAAGCGCTAACCATGGATATCTACGTAAAAAAGAACGGCCAATGGGTCCATTTTCCGACGGTGACCAACCATATAGCCCCGGAACCCGTTGATCCCTACGTCGTCTATCGTTACCTTCCCCACTCTACACCACCTACGAGGTCATGTCCATCAACCAGCGCGACCTGACTTCCTTTGACGTCACGTCGCTGTACGACAGCCGCCTCATGTCAAACAACAAGCAATTCCAGTGCGTCAACTGCCATTCCTTCCAGGATTACAACAAGACAGGTGCCATGCAACTGCACGTCAGGGGTGACAATGGGGGTACCATCATTGTCCATGACGGACAACACGAAAAGGTCAACCTCAAAGCCGAAGACCTGATAGCCGGTGCTGTATACCCCAGCTGGCATCCCAGCCTCAACATGATAGCCTATTCCATCAACACGATAGGCCAGAACTTTTACACCAAAGATCCGGATAAGGTTGAAGTGATGGACGACAAATCAGACATCATCCTGTATGATATCGACGCCAACCGCATCCTACCCGTTTCCATGTCACCCGATTGGTTGGAAACCTTTCCGTATTGGAGTCCTGATGGTCGTTACCTCTATTTCGTGGCCGCGCCCTTCAAACCGGCCATGATGAACACCCAGGCCGAAATCATCATCAAACACAACACCATCCGTTACAACTTGGTTAGGAAGCCCTTTGATCCGGTAACAAAGACGTTTGGTCCAGCCGACACGCTGATCAGCGCCAGGGAAACGGGCATGAGTTGTACCTTCCCAAGGGTCTCTCCCGACGGCCAACACCTGCTGTTCACCATGGGTAATTACGGCAACTTCCATATTTGGCACAAAAGCAGTGACCTCTACTTGATGGATCTTAACACAGGGGCCTATGAACCAGCCACTGTCATCAACAGTCCCGATGTAGAAAGTTACCATTCCTGGTCCTCAAACGGACGCTGGGTGGTCTTCAGTTCACGCAGGCAGGACGGTGGCTACACCCGTCTTTTCCTGGCCTATTTCGATGCAAATGGACAGTTCCATAAACCGTTCGTGATACCTCAAAAAGACCCGGACTTCTATCAGCGCACCCTCAAGTCGTTCAACATCCCCGAATTTACGGTCCAGCCGGCCCCAACAGACAGACACCATTTAGTCAAAGCCATCAGCCAGGACGCCAAAAAAGCTGAAATGGCTCAATAATGATCCAGGGGCCTGTCAACAATACAGGCGTCATCACCCTACCCTTCTTATTCAATCAAACACTGCAAACGCCTTTTTTACAAGGCGTTTGCTTGTTTTACCAAAAAAACAGTGTATACTTGCAGGGTATACCGACCATGTTTTACACCTGCTCCTGAACAACAACGAATCCTACGTTGTTACTACCAGAGGCCGACACATCATCACCGGCCATTACGTATCCAATCGCCCCACCTAAATCCACATTCTCATGAGAACGCTAACGCTTTTTCTGGCTGGATTGTTAAGCCTTACGGCCTCTGCGGCCAGCCAGGTACCCAATGGTGATTTTGAAATCTGGCAGACAGGAAGTTACATGTTACCCTCCGGCTTCCTGTATTCCTCCAACCAAGATCGTTTTTACCAACAGGCTTTTCCCTTCAATGTGGCACAAACGACAGACGCCTATCAAGGGCAATACGCTGTAAAACTGACCACCGGGCTTTCGTTTGGTGATGCACCCAACTTCGGGTATTTGCTGAACTACCCGCCCGATGGAGAATCCACAGAAGCCTATCCGTTGACTGAAACGCCAACAGGGCTGCGTGGGTATTACAAATACATTCCTATTGAGGGGGATTCTGGTGTGATCCTGGTCAACTTACTGAAAGAAGGCAGTATTTTGGCCAACTACACCTTTGTCATCAAAGGTGTTCAACCCACCTATACACGGTTTGAGATTCCCTTCAACCAACCCTTGGACCAAGCACCCGATGGCATCCAGATTGGATTTGCCTCCAGTTTCAACGAGTCTATGGCCGGCGTTCCGGGGACAGAACTCTACCTGGACAGCATCGGCCTGATAGGTGTGACAACCCAGCCACAGGAGATGGCCGGCGACTTTGAATCATGGACCTATTTGCAACACAACTTACCCTTTGGCTGGACCATCGACGGCCAAGTCAGTACGAGCCAACCCAAAACGGATATTCGCGTTAATGGTAATTTTGCCCTGGAACTGAAATCCTTCCTGGATGAAGAAGAAGGTATTCAACGAACAGAACACAGGAGAGCCACTTCAGGGTACAGAAACGAGGACACAGGCGAGATCGATGGCCGTATTTACCTGAGCGGCACTGAAGACACCCTTTCCTTCTATTACAGTTACCAACCCAGTGTGCCCGGTGACTCCTGCCAGTTGACCTTAGGCCTATACAAAGGCAACGACATGGTCAATTTCATCTTCAAGCCCCTGTTAGCCACTCAAGGCTACCACCACATGCAGGTTCCCCTGGGATTGCACGAACTCTATTCATCTGAAGCAGACAGCCTCGTCATCGAGTTCACGTCAGGTATGTGGAGCAACACCGCGCCTGCCGCGGCCAACTCCGTCCTCAGAGTAGACGCTGTAACGTTACTGGACTATAAGGGTGATAATCCGGATGATCCGGATGATCCACACAACCCCATAAATCCCATCACAGAAACCACCCTGTTTCCCAACGGAGGCTTTGAAGCGTGGGAAGAAGTGTCCTATGATTACCCGACCAACTATGGATTCAATTCCAACCTGCTTGAAGTGCGGCAGGGAGGACATAGTATGAATGTGCAGAAAACCACGAACGCCCAACATGGCTCATACGCATTGAAGTTGATCAGCCAAAACTCAACGTCTGATTTCAATTTTGGCTTTGTGATGAACGTGAACGGTAACGACGGGGATCCTTCCACCTGGTTTGGTGGTTTTCCCATCCAGGGACGCCCAACCGGTATCAGCGGCTATTACCAATACAACGAAAGCACGAGTGATTCAGGCCTGATCATTGTTGGTTTCAACAAAAACGGCCAGGTCCTACACACCTATATGCTTCCCCTGAAGGGCCAGGTGGCCAGCTACACAGCCTTTGACATCACCTTTGACCCACCCTTGACGGAAGACCCCGACTCCATGGTGCTTGGATTCGCCTCCACTGTCCATTTGGATGGCGGTGCCTGGCCGGGAACTGAACTGCTCATCGATAATGTCAGCATCAAAGGCCTAACCAATCAACCGGCAGGCTTGAATGGAGACTTTGAAAACTGGCAGACCGAAACACTAGCCACCCCTGTCGGTTGGTATAATGAAAATTGGCAGGAAGGCAGTTTCTCCCGTACCACCGATGCCGCCGAAGGTCTCTATGCTGTTTATTTGACAACCACCCTGGAAGAAAACAGAGAGGAAGGGGGGCACATTGCCGTTGGACGTTCCCTTTCCAATGGATACTGGGATGATGCACTACAGAGAGATAGAGGCGGTGTGGCCTTCAGCAACACCAAAGACACCCTGACTTTCATGTATAAGTATATCCCGGCCAACATCGATGACCGCGGCCTGGTAGAGTTAAATTTCATGCGAGACGGCGAGTCCATTTGGAACCAGACCATGGGCCTCAGGGCCAGCGACACCTATAAAAAGGCCAGCATACCCATCAACCTGTACCAATTCAGCTGGACACCCAGACCGGATTCCCTCCTGGTCAAGTTCCGCTCTTCTCATTGGGAAAACACGGACTCTACCTATGCAGGCGCACGCCTGTGGATAGACGACATTCACTTCGCGTCCGAGTTTTACCTGCCACCGGCCTACAACCCCAATGCTCCCAATCCACCTGTTCCCAACGGCAGCTTCGAGGAATGGAAAACGACGAACTACGATGCGCCGGTCTACTATCCCTATACAACTGACAACCAAATGCAACCCTGGTTGGGCTTGGAGCCCTTTGTTATGAAAACAACCGATGCCCAGCACGGCCAGTACGCCCTCAAACTTGTGAGCCGTACCTTCAGTAATGAGGCTATCCCCGGATACATTGCCAACTACAACGTAAACAGTGACGAAGATGTCTTTGACTGGCATGGTGGCAGCCCGATAACAGAAAAACCTTCCGGATTGAAAGGCTATTACAAGTACAACATGGGGGTGGAAGATACGGCCATGATCATCGTTGCATTCAGTAAGGCCGGCGTCAACACCGGTACCTATTTCTTCACATTGGAAGGTCCAAAATCGACCTACACCCCGTTTGAATTCACCCTCGACCCACCGTTGGCCGAGACACCCGACTCCATGATCCTCGCCATCGCTTCCAGCTACGTGGCCTATGAACACGCCTACGGAGGCTCCGAACTCTACTTGGACAACCTTGAGCTGACAGGCGTGACCCAACAACCGGCACAGTTGAGCGGTGACTTTGAAGACTGGCTGACAAACAGTACGGAAAGCCCACTTCATTGGGCATCGATGGGCGTTGTCGGCACAATGGTCAAATCCGACGTGGCTGCTCACGGCCAATATGCCCTCTCGCTGCGCACGCTGTGGAGCGAGGCTGATTCTACGCTGGTTCCAGGTAGGGTCATCTCTTCCGACCAGTCTATTTTATTCACCTACAGCGAAGCGGGCTTTCCCATCACAAACCTAAAAGACACCCTGGCTTTCCACTACCGGTATACCCCGACACAACAAGACGACAACGGTACCATGGCCCTCTATATGGCCACGACCTCGATGGACTACTGGGATTATCAGCCACTTTACACACCCCTCCGATCGGGTGTTTCCAATACGTTGCTTAAGGCTCCCAACCGCATGATCCAAATCGTTTGGAACGAAGAGCTTAAACTAGCACCTTGCAGTACCTACCAGTACATGGAAATACCCTTCGACCTGACGCAGCATCCCATCATCCCTGACCGCATGATAATCATACTAACTAGTACCGATAGCGAACATGATGATGCGTCCTATGCTGGCAGTGAACTACTTATTGACAACATTCATTTCAGGTCCTCCACCTGGCCAGTATCGGTAGAGGGGATCAAGGCACCCAACGACCTGAGCCTGTACCCCAATCCATCCATGGGTCCAACAAGGTTGGTCGATCCACAAGGACTGTATGAGCGCATCGAAGTCTTCAACTTGATGGGACAACGTGTAACCACGCTCACTAAGGACAAAGGGGCGACCGAGGTAGATATGGATCTGAGCGGCCAACCAGCCGGATTATACCTGATTCGCCTGAGCCATGGTGGTGAACACGCCTCCCTCAAGCTGGTGCTGAAGTAACCACTTGACTATAAGCGAAGCGGGTGTCTCAACGATACGTTGGGACACCCGCTTCACTATGTGTAAGTAACGGTCTTATTTCAATGAAATCTTTCGAACGGTGCTTCCCACCTTGACAATGTAATAACCAGGTGAAAGGTTGAGTTGGATGTCAACAATGGTTGAATCGGATTTCTTTTCAAGTACCTTGACGCCAAGCACATTCAGCACCTGAATCTTGTCACCCACCTTGATATTCTGCAACTGCAACGTCTTGTTTTTCAGCAACACAACCACACCTGTTTCAGTCTGCGTTGTGACCACAGGCTCGGTTTTGTCCTGCTTCTGAGCCGTCAACGGCTGCAAAAGTCCCAGGAGACAAATCAAAGCGATGGTGTGACGTTTCATGAGTTGGTTAGGCGATGGTTCGTTGAACAACGTTAATTTCTAGGCAAAAGTAGGTATTCGACGGTACACCTGCAACAAATTCGTTAAATTTCGAACGTTAGCCCCTCATCGGCCAACTCGACAGCTCCAAAATGAGCCTTCGCCTCATCCAGCAAAGTAGACTCATTGTGATACCTGGCTGAGAAATGGCCCAAAATCAAACGTTTCACACCGGCAGCAGCGGCCATACGCCCAGCATCGGCAGCTGTACTATGAAAAGTTGCCTTGGCGCGCTTCCGCTCAGCTTCAGCGAAAGTCGCTTCGTGGTAAAGTAGATCGACGTCTTTCAACAAGGGTATGAGGGGAGCGTGATAGGTCGTATCACTGACATACGCATACGATCGGTTTGGCGTAGCCGGCTTCGTCAACTTGGCATTGGGTACTGTTTCACCCTCTGGCGTGATGTAATCAGCGCCTGCTTTAATGGCAGGGTATTCGCGCAAAGGTATGTCGTAAAAAGTCAGCCATTCCTTAATCAGATGCCTGTCGCGAGGTTTTTCTTTAAACAAGAATCCGGCTGACTGTATCCTGTGATTAAGGGGTAGTGTGAAAACCTCAAGCGAACGGTCTTCGTAGATGCAACTGGACGTGGCTGGATTAAAGGACTTGAAGATGACCTCGTAAGGCAATCCGTTACAGAAAAAGTCCAGGTGAGGCCGCATCAAGGTTTCCAGCTCCGACGGGGCATGAATGGTTAAAGGCGCGTGACGCCCCAACATGCCCATGGTCGATATCAAGCCTATCAGACCAAAGCAATGATCCCCATGCAGGTGGGAAATAAAAACGTCAAGAATCTTGTTGTAATTAAGGTGGGTATGTCTGAACTGCAGCTGGGTACCTTCCCCACAATCGATGAGGAAAAGCTTGCCACGTACCGACAGCACTTGAGCCGAGGGTAAATGGCGACGGGTCGGCAAAGCCGACCCGCAACCCAGTATGTATACAGACATGGGTTCCATCTTACCTTAAAAATCAGCGTTTCTAGGTGTTCTGGGGAAAGGTATCACATCACGGATGTTCGCCATACCCGTCACAAACAAGATGAGTCGTTCAAAGCCGAGACCAAAGCCTGAGTGCGGTGCCGTACCAAACTTACGGGTTTCAAGGTACCACCAGATGTCCTTGGTAGGAACACCCATTTCTTCAGCCCTGCGGGTGAGTTTTTCCAGGTCTTCTTCACGTTGTGAACCACCGATGATCTCTCCGATTTTGGGGAACAGCACATCCATGCCCCTGACCGTTTTACCATCATCGTTTTGCTTCATGTAGAACGATTTGATTTCCTTGGGGTAATCGGTCAGAATAACGGGACGTTTGAAGTGTTTTTCTACGAGGTAGCGTTCGTGCTCGGCAGCCAGATCGGCACCCCAGAATACGGGGTATTCAAACGACTGACCGTTCTTGACGGCCTCCTCAAGAATGCTGACTCCTTCTGTATAGGTCAATCGAACAAAGTCGTTGGCCAATACAAAGTTGAGTCGTTCGATCAATTCTTTGTCATACATGGAAGCCAGGAAATCCAGGTCATCCTTGCAATGATCCAACGCCCATTGAACACAATACTTGATGAAATCTTCGGCCAACTGCATGTTTTCCTCAATCTCATTGAAGGCCACTTCAGGTTCGATCATCCAAAACTCAGACAAGTGCCTGGGTGTGTTGGAATTTTCAGCCCTGAAAGTGGGACCGAATGTGTAGATAGAACCAAGTGCCATGGCTCCCAGTTCACCTTCCAACTGTCCAGACACCGTCAAGCTGGCCTGACGACCATAAAAGTCGTTGGAGTAATCGATGGAACCCTGATCATCCTTCTTCAAATCGTACAGGTTGAGGGTGGTCACCTGGAACATCTGACCAGCTCCTTCACAGTCGGAAGCCGTAATGATGGGCGTATGGAAATAAAAGAAGCCCCTTTCGTGAAAGAAGGTGTGAATGGCCATTGACATGTGGTGGCGTATTCTGAATACGGCACCAAACGTATTTGTCCTGGGACGCAAATGCGCAATTTCCCTCAGGTATTCCAAGGTGTGGCCTTTCTTCTGCAAAGGATAAGTGGCAGGATCGGCGGCGCCTAGGATCTCAATCTCCTTGGCGTGGATCTCAGCCTGTTGGCCCTGGCCCGGCGATTCCACCAACAAACCATTGACACTCAGGCAGGCACCCGTCGTCACAAGTTTGAGGACGTCCTCAGAAAACTGAGCCAGGTCGACCACTACTTGCACACTTTTGATGGTCGAGCCATCGTTCAAGGCGATGAAATTGACCTGTTTGTTACCACGACGGGTTCTCACCCAGCCTTTTACGTTGACCGAAGCGCCAAAATCGGTGCGCTTCAAAAGGTCAACCACACTGCTTCGTTTTATTTTTTCCATAATAAATTACACAAAAGCCCCCATTTTCAGCAAACTCACCTCTTTTTCAGACAGGTGACGCCATTTGCCACGGGGCAGATTTTTCTTGGTCAGACCGGCAAAATACACGCGGTCCAGTTTAAACACTTTGTAGTTCAGGGATTCGAAGATGCGGCGTACCACACGGTTCTGTCCTGAGTGAATTTCGATGCCAATGACATTGGCTTTATCAGGATCCACATAACTGAGGTTGTCCACAGTGATGGGTTCCTCATCAAGGGTGACACCAGCCTGAATGGTCTTGAAATCAGCTTCAGCCAGGTTTCTATCGAGGGTCACCTGGTAAATCTTGCGTTTCTCAAACTTAGGATGTGTCAATTTGGAAGCCAGATCGCCGTCGTTGGTCAACAGAAGCACACCGGTGGTGTTGCGGTCGAGTCGACCAACAGGGTAAATACGTTCGTAACAAGCGCCTTTGACCAAATCCATGACAGTGAGACGTTCTTCCGGATCGTCCGAAGTGGTCACACAATCTTTGGGCTTGTTGAGCAGGATGTATACTTTACGTTCAATGCTGACAGTCTGATCGTGGAACATGATGGTGTCTGTCGGTTTGACCTTAACACCCAATTCGCTCACAACTTCACCATTAACCTTGACAACACCAGCCTGAATGAACTCATCGGCTTCCCTGCGGGAACAAATGCCGGCATTGGCCAGGTACTTGTTCAGACGGATGGGCACATCAGGGTCCAAATTGGGTTGGTAGCTGGTAGGACGGCCATAGGGGGTTCCATGATCGAACGAACCTTCTTTTTTGATGCGGGGACGACGGGGACGGCCATCGGCTCTGTCAGGCCTTGGAAGGGTTGGGCCACCGAAAGAGGGGCGGCTACCTTCGCCAAAGGAACGACGGGGACGGTCGGAGCCAGCGTCTCTGGAACCACCGAAGCGGTTGCCATCACCGCCAAAACGGTTGCCACGGTCACCGAAGCGGTTACCTTCACCACCGAAACGGTTGCCTTCGCCACCAAAGCGGTTGCCTTCGACACCGAAACGATTGCCTTCACCACCGAAGCGGTTACCATCGCCACCAAAGCGGTTACCTTCACCGTCAAAGCTGCGACGGGGACGATCAAAACCGCCTTCACCCATGGGGCGACGGGGACGGTTGAAACCACTTTCACCTTGTGGGCGGAAAGGACGGTCTGAGTTTCCTTCACCAAACTGACGGCGGGGGCGATCGAAACCACCTTCACCTTGTGGGCGGCGGGGACGGCTGAAGCCACCTTCCTGAGAACCGCCGAAACGGGATCCACCTTCACTGAAACGGTTGCCGTTGTCTTCAAAAGAACGGCGGGGACGGTCAAAACGGTTGTGGTCGCCAGAGGCGTCAAAACGGTTGCCATCGCCGTCAAAAGAACGGCGGGGGCGGTCATAACCACCTTCGTTGAACGAACGACGGGGGCGGTCAGTATCGTTGGAATAGGGACGACGGGGACGGTCTCCCCCAAAGTCCTTACGGGCATAATCGCCCTTGTTGTCTGAAAAGGAGCGGCGGGGACGGTCAAAAGAACCTTGGCTGCGATTTTCTGTTGGTTTGCGCCAAGGATTGGAAAAGTTCCCTTCGTTGTTGGAGCGGTCGCCATCACGGCGGACAGCGTTGTCACCTTCCTCAGGCTGGCGCTGCCGATTTTCATTGTCTGTCATCATGTCTGTTACGTGTTTGTTGTCGTTTGTTGTTGACGTTGTTTTAGTGTCGAAAATACTCGTATGAAAGTGGATAGTAAAAATAAAAATCAGGATTATAGGCCGGTATACGTAGCCGGCGTCAGCGCATACAATTCTGCCTTGACGGCATCGCTAACAGTCAGTTGTTCAATAAAGGCCTTGATAGAGGCGGCTGTGATGGCCTCATTGGTGCGGGTCAGTGCTTTGAGCGCTTCATAGGGTTTCGGATAGCCCTCACGACGCAAGATGGTCTGGATACCCTCGGCCACGACGGCCCAGTTATGTTCCAGGTCCCTTTCCAGCGCCTGGCGATTGAGTAACAGTTTGTTCAACCCTTTCAATCCGCTCTTGATAGCGATCAAGGTGTGCGCCAAAGGGACGCCCACATTCCGGAGCACAGTGGAGTCGGTGAGGTCTCTCTGCAACCTGGACACGGGCAATTTGGCCGACAGGTGTTCCAACAACGCGTTGGCCACCCCGATGTTGCCTTCAGCATTTTCGAAGTCGATGGGATTTACCTTGTGAGGCATGGCCGATGAACCGATCTCACCCGGTTTGATCTGCTGTTTGAAATACTCCATCGAAATATACATCCAGAAATCACGGCAAAGGTCGAGCATGATGGTGTTGATGCGCTTGATGCCGTCAAAAAGGGCGGATAGATTGTCGTAATTGGCTATCTGTGTGGTAAGCGGTTCCCTGACCAGTCCCAGCTTGTCAGCCAGGAAACAGTTGGCAAAAGCAGACCAGTCCGTTTCCGGATAGGCCACGTGATGAGCGTTGAAGTTACCGGTAGCACCGCCAAACTTACCCGAATAGGGTACTTGCTTCAGCAAACGCACCTGGGCTTCCAGACGGCTAACATAGACCCCGATTTCCTTACCCAATCTGGTAGGCGAAGCCGGTTGTCCGTGCGTTTTGGCCAACATGGGTATGGTAACCCATTCGTCAGCGTAGACACGCAACTTGTCGATGAGTTCCTGCAAGGCCGGGTAGTAGACCTGCTCCATGGCATCCTTGATGGAAAGGGGCACGGCCGTATTGTTGATATCCTGCGAGGTCAGACCGAAATGGATAAACTCCTTGTATGCAGCCAATCCAAGTTTATCGAAGGCTTCCTTGAGGTAGTACTCAACGGCTTTCACATCGTGGTTGGTCACTTTCTCAACATCCTTGATACGCTGGGCGTCTTCAGGGGTAAAGTCGGTATAAAGGGCTATAAGTTGAGGAAAGACGGAGGGATCAACGTTCTTGAGTTGAGGAAGGGGCTTTTCGCAAAGAGCGATAAAGTAGGCCACTTCCACGTGTAAACGGTACCGAATCAAGGCGTATTCCGAAAAGAAACCAGCCAAAACGGCTGTTTGCGACCGATAACGCCCATCAACGGGAGAAACAGCCGTCAGTGCTTGTAAATCCATTAGAAATCTAGTTTGTATCTTCGACGTGTGTTTGTTAACCCAGTCTGACTTCGGCCTCATCACTGAGGATGTGTCAAGAGCCCACAAAGATACGCTTTTTCAATGAAATAACCGTTGATTAGGATAAAAAAAGAGTCCCCTCTCCCATCAACAAAAACTGGTTTTTCATAAAAATGACAGCCGAATAGCTTGCACGTATAAAAAATCGATGTATCTTTGTCGCGCTTTTGGAAATCGGGGCGTTTAGCTCAGCTGGTTCAGAGCATCTGCCTTACAAGCAGAGGGTCGGGGGTTCGAATCCCTCAACGCCCACGCCCGACTTCCGAAACCATTCCCTTAAAGGGGCGTTTAGCTCAGCTGGTTCAGAGCATCTGCCTTACAAGCAGAGGGTCGGGGGTTCGAATCCCTCAACGCCCACCATGAGATTGCCACGGCAGTCTCTTTTTTTTTGGCAATAAGTGGGGCGGAATTGCTAACTTGCGCCCTGTAATGCGACTACAATGAAAGAATTCATCGCCCTCCTGATTCGCCTTGTTCCCCCCTACAAGAAGAGTGTTGCCCTCAATGTACTGAACAACCTGCTCTCCACTTTTTTCAGTTTGTTCTCGTTTATGTTGATCGTACCCATCCTGGAAATTCTCTTTGGGATCAATAAAAAAGCCTACGACACCTTGATGCCCCTTGATGGCCTGAACAACCTGGGGGACGTGCTAAAAAACAACCTATACTACTACATATCCCATATGGAAGGCCTGGATGGCGGCGTCGTGCTCTTACTCCTTGGCCTGTTCCTGGTGGTGATGACTTTTTTCAAAGCCTTATTCATGTTTATGGCTTCGGCAAACATGATAACAATCCGAACAGGCGTGCTCAGGGATTTACGAAACGCCATCTTCCTGAAGGTGACCAGCCTGCCTCTAGGCTTTTTCTCCGAAGAAAAGAAGGGTGACATCCTGGCCAGAATGTCTGGCGACGTAAATGAGGTGGAGCACTCTGTCATGAGCTCACTGGATATGGTGTTCAAGAACCTGATCATGATTGTGGTCTTTTTCTTCACCATGTTGTTGATGAGCTGGGAATTGACCGCCTTTGTCTTAGTACTGTTACCTATTGCTGGCTTCCTGCTGGGACGCGTAAGCAAGAAACTCAAGAAACCTTCCCGCGAAGGGCAGGCACAATGGGGTGAACTGCTGTCACAAATCGAGGAAACATTGACCGGCCTGCGTATCATCAAAGCCTTCAACGCCGAATCAAAAATCAGAACCCGCTTCGGCCAGCAAAACGAACGCTTACGCAAAACATCACGGAAAATAGCCAGACGCCAACAACTCGCTCACCCATTGAGTGAATTCCTAGGCACTGCCATCATCGCTCTGGTGGTCTGGTTCGGAGGTTCTCTTATCTTAAGCCAGGAATCGGTCATCTCCGCTTCCAATTTCATTCTCTACCTGGTTGTTTTCTACAGCATCATCAATCCGTCCAAAGCCTTTTCGCAAGCCTGGTACAGCATCCAGAAAGGGTTAGCCTCCATGGAGCGTATCGATAAAATCCTGAAAGCTGAAAACGAAATCCGGGAGCCGGCCAACCCCGTAGGGTTGACGACGTTCTCCAAGGATATCCGTTATACCGATGTCAACTTCAAGTACCAAAGCGAACCGGTTTTGAGGGATATCAACCTAACCATCGCCAAAGGGCAGACCATCGCCCTGGTTGGTCAATCCGGCTCAGGCAAATCGACCATGGTCGACCTTCTGCCCCGCTTCTACGACGTTGAAAGTGGCAGCATCACCATAGATGGCATTGACATCAGGCAATTCTCCCTGCATACGTTGCGCCACCTCATGGGCAACGTCAACCAGGAAGCCATCCTGTTTAACGACAGCTTCTTCAACAACATTGCCTTTGGGGTGGAAAACGCCACCATGGAACAGGTCGTTGAAGCCGCCAAGATCGCCAACGCCCACGACTTCATCATGGCTACCGAAGATGGCTATGATACCAACATCGGCGACAGAGGCGGCAAATTATCGGGAGGCCAACGTCAGCGCATCAGCATTGCAAGGGCCGTCTTGAAAAACCCGCCCATTCTGATTCTGGACGAAGCCACATCGGCCCTGGATACCGAATCGGAAAAGTTGGTACAGGAAGCCTTGGAAAACCTGATGAAACACCGCACGACCATCGTCATTGCCCACCGCCTTTCCACCATCCGCAACGCAGACCTTATCTGCGTATTACACGAAGGACGCATTGTGGAACGGGGCACGCACCAGGAGCTGTTGGCCTTGGACGGCGCATTCAAGCGTCTGTACGACCTGCAATCATTTTAACCGTTACTGAGGTCTCGTAGAAACCCTGTCAAAGAAGGGATTTTTACCGGTCACACTCAAAGGTATAGCGTAAGCTGCCTTACAGTCGGGGCCCAACCAGCCCATTTCCATGGCCGCCGCCCCTGCAGAAAACATGACACGGGTGTCCACCCTCAAATCGGCAGCCGTTGCGCAAGCAGAACCCAGCGCTATGCCCAGGTCGTTAAGCGGAAAGGCACAGGGTAAATCCCCTGCTTTATCTTTGGCCTCGCAGGTGGAAAATCCACAATACCCGCAATTCAATCCCATATTGGAAAGCGTCGTTCCCATGATGACCACAGCCATGGCTTGTCTGATATTGAGGGCATCCCTGTGAAAGAACTGACGCCCATGGCGTTCCACACTCGCGTCCATGTAATCGGCCAACTGAGCCAATTCAGGGCCATCCACCAACAAGAGGATAAGATTGTCCTTACCCTTACCTTTGGGTGCAGTACGAGCTGCCGTTAACATACGCCGACCGGCCTCCAGTACGGAGCCTTGCCTGAGTTCTGTTTCGTTTTGTATCATGGTGCTGAAGTTACGTTTACGCTTCAAAAATAACGAAACGGCAGGACGTGGGCAATGCCTCACTATCCTGCCGCATAGAGTATCCCTACTACAAACAACCGATCAAGCCTGCCTGTCGTCGGGTCGGGAGAGGATAAGCCGCAGCGAGGTGTCTTTGGTCACATATGCCCAGGCCCAATTTACGAAGACCACTAACTTGTTGCGGACCCCCAGGATAAGCATCAGATGCAAGAACATCCAGATCAGCCAAGCAATTGGCCCCTTGAAATGCAGGTGAGGGAAATCGACCAGCGCTTTGTTGGTACCCACTGTCGCCATGGAACCCAGATCCTTGTATTCAAACGGGGTCATTGCCTTGCCCTGCTCCAACTGCTTAAGATTTTTTGCCAGCAAAAGGGCCTGATTGATAGCCACATTGGCTAGTTGCGGATGCGCCCTTGGGTACTTAGGCGTTTCCATATAAGCGATGTCTCCAATGGCGAAGATAGAAGACTCAGCACCCAATTGATTGTACCGATTGACCATTAGACGCTTACCATGAGGAGCGACCTCTTCCGGCAAAATACCCTCCATCAGTCGCCCCCTTACACCGGCAGCCCAGATCACGGTACGAGTAGGCAATTGTTCACCATTACTCAACGTAAGCGTTTGGCCATCGTAATCCTTGACAAACGTTTTCAGAACCAGCTCAACACCCATTTTCTTCAGGTATTTGGCCGATGTCGTCTGTGTTTTCTGGCTCATGTTTCCCAAAGGTGCCTTTCCTCCCTCTATCAGGATGATGCGGAACTTGGAGAAGTCAATGCCGTGGTAATCTTTGGGCAGAATGTTGCGTTTGATTTCAGCAAAAGCGCCAGCCAACTCCACCCCCGTTGGGCCAGCCCCGACGATCACCAGGTTTAAATAGCTTTGCTTGATTTCGGCAGGAGCGGCGATGGCATCCTCGAAATTTTGCAACACGTGGTTACGTATGGTCATGGCATCATAAGTAGTCTTCAGCGAAAAAGCATGGTTGCGTACGTTGACATTACCATAGAAGTTGGTACGGCAACCGATGGCAATGACCAGGTAATCGTAGGCAAAATCGCCGGTGGTGGTGATGACCTTTTTGGCAGCCCGGTCGATATTTGTCACCTCCGTAAGCCTGAATTGCACGTTGGCTTGTTTGTTAAATACGCTTCTGAGGGGGAAGGAAATGCTAGCTGGTTCCAATTGGGAAGTCGCCACCTGGTAAAACAGGGGCTGAAACTGATGGTGGTTGACCTTATCGATCAACAGCACATCAAACAACCTTGAATCCAACGATTTAGCCAGCTTCATGCCGGCAAATCCACCACCAATAATAACAACTTTCTTTTTAAAAGCATCCATAAGTAACCTTTTTACAATCTATTAAACCTTAGTGAGAGTCAATCTAAACACCTGAAATCCCGAAAAAGATCGAAATAACAATTTTTTTAACAAATTTTCGTCTCAAAAATTTGTATTTCAATTTTTTTGCTTTCCTTTGCTGCTGTTTGTCGCTTAAGACAATACAAGTCCTCTTTTATTTATTTTATTATTTTTTATTTTATGAACATTTACATTGGTAACCTGAACTACAGCGTTCGGGAAAATGACTTGAAAGAAGTGATGGAAGATTACGGTACCGTTCTTTCTGTTAAGATTATCAAAGACCGCGAAACCGGACGTTCCAAAGGTTTTGCTTTCTGCGAAATCGAAGAAGAAGATGGTGCTAAAAAAGCCATCGCCGAACTGAACGGTTCAGACTACGCCGGTCGCCCCATGGTTGTCAAGGAAGCTCTTCCTAAAAACTAAGCAACCTACTACACTGATTGATCTCACTTACTATAAGTCATCCAGGAAAACCGCTTCACGAAGCGGTTTTCTTTTTTTTACACCTTTTCAAAGAGCGTTTATTAAAAAGGGGGCCACTACCAGCCCCCTTTTTTTCCTATCGGCATCAATCAGCCAACACAAAGCCTAACACCTGGTTTTTCTGCACCGCCTTACCCTGGGGCACGTCCACCTGAATCAGATTACCATCGGCCGCAGGATACACAGGTTCAAGGCCATAGGCATTCTGCACCCAGCAGAACGGTTCTTTCTTTTTCACCGGAGTGCCTATGGTTGGCGATGTGGAGGGGCCGGTAACATCGACCTGCCACAACACTTGACCAGCCGTCGGGGCCTGGATGGCCAGCGCTCCTGGATGGGCCTTCAACAGACCTTCGGCATCGATATTGGGCACTTCCACCACGGGTCTTTCCACGAAGATGGGCGCTCCAGCCTTAATTTTGGCCTGTTCCAATTCCTGTTCAAAACGTTGTTTGGCAATACCCGACTTATAATCCCTGTACTGCCTATCGTGCATGGCCAATTCAAAGAGTTCTTCCTCATCTTTGCCCAATTCCCAGCCGTTGGCCTCCATTTCAGCCCTATAGGTGGGCAAGGCATCGGGATAAGCGTCCTGAGGATTGCCTGTATAGAATTCCAGTTCCTTTTCTTTGATAACCTTATGAATCTCCGGTGCCAACTCGCCGGGCAGTTGTCCCATCCGACCCAGGATCATGTTCCAACTATCCTTGTCAATGTTACTGAAACGGGGTTCACCCTTGGCCATGGAGAAGATGTTCATCAAGGCCACATTTTTCACATATTGGCTGAACGGAGTCACCAAGGGAGGATAGCCCAGACGCGGCCACACATAGGCCACTTCGTTGAATAGCTGAACCACCAGGTCATTAAACGTAACTTCCTTTTTCTTATGCTGACGCAAGGCCATGTTGATAGCGTTGTGCATGCCCTTCAGGTCGGCCATCATGGAGCCCATCATACCGCCAGGCAACCCGCATCCAACCAGCAGGGAGGACATTTGCTTGTTGCTGCTGTCGATGAAGTACCCCAGAAAATCGTCCATAAAGCTCTGCGTCAATCGCCTGGCTTCCATGTAGGCATCCATGTTGATGTCTTTCACCAGGAATCCGGCCTCTTTAAGCATGGCCTGTATGGTGATCACATCGGGGTGAACCATGCCCCAGGAAAGGGGTTCCATAGCCACATCGAGGTAATCGGCACCAGCCTTGGCTACTTCCAACATGGAAGCCGTGGAGAACCCAGGTCCAGTATGGCCATGGTATTCCACCTTCACATCAGGATGCCTTTCTTTAATCATTTTCGTCAATTGTCCCAGGAAGGTGGGACGGCCAATACCGGCCATGTCCTTGAGACAAATCTCCTGGGCACCCATATCCACCAACTTGTCGGCCAAACCCGAGTAATAATCAACCGTGTGAACGGGAGAATGAGTGATACAAAGCGCAGCCTGAGAAATCATACCGGCTTCTCTGGCATTTTTGATAGACAATTCGAGGTTTCTGGGGTCGTTCAGGCCACAAAACGAGCGGGCAATATTGGTTCCTTGGGCTTGCTTGACCTTGAACATCAGACGGCGCACATCAGCGGGAACGGGATTCATGCGGATACCGTTCAGGGCTCTCTCCAGCATGTGTGTTTGAATACCGGCTTTGTTGAAAGGCGCGGTCCACTCACGAACCGCCTTGTTGGGATTTTCGCCAAACAGAAGGTTGACCTGCTCAAAGGCTCCTCCATTGGTTTCTACTCGATCAAAACACCCCATGTCAATGATGACGGGTGCGATTTGTGTTAGTTGATCCACGCGTGGCACATACTTGCCTGAAGACTGCCACATGTCTCTGTAAACCAGGCTAAAGCGAATTTCCTTGCCCATTTTTTGCCCAATCTTTAACGTTAATGTCGTTCGACCAGACAAAATTAAGGAAAATTTTCTCCAATTATCCCGTATTACGGAAATAATTCTTTAATTCTTTGAATTTTTATGCACTCGCTTGATAATCAAGTAGACTACAAAAAGTACCCCAACACCAATGGCGGCCAAGGAAAGTTCCTTGTAATACAGTTCAAACGTCGCTTGATTCTTGCCAAAATAATAACCCAACAGCGCCAGAATGACATTCCACAAGGTAGAGCCCAAAACGGTGTAGATAATGAAGGGCTTCATTTTCATTTTTGCCAATCCAGCGGGTATGGAAATCAACTGACGGATACCGGGTATGAGGCGTCCGATAAAGGTGGAGGTATTGCCGTTCTTGATGAAGTAATCCTCTGCTTGCTGAATTTTATTCTTATTGAGCAAAAACAACCTGGCATACTTGCTGTCGGCCAATTTATAGACGAGAGCCCTACCCAAATAAAGCGCCAGGTAATAGTTAAACAAGGCACCAAGCAGACAGCCCACTGAGGCCGATAAAATAACGAGAAACAAGTTGAGTTCGCCCTGTGAGGCTAAATAAGCAGCCGGGGGCAGTACGATTTCACTGGGGAAGGGAATAAAGGAACTTTCCACGGTCATCAACAAGGCGATGGTCCAATAATTCAGGTTGGACATATACCAGTCGGCGACGGTGCTGAAAATAGAAAGAAGCATCATGGTGGAAATGGTTATGGATTTGGAATGTGCCTGGCAAAGATGTCTCCTGCCTTGATTGACTGCGCAAAGAAAGCAAAAAAAAGTAAGCTAATCTGTTAACGGCCGTTAAAACCGGCGTGTCCGGAAATGGCAATACGGCTCTGTACCCTTGCGTTCGTAGTAATCCTGATGGTAGCCTTCTGCCTCCCAGAACGTATCGGCTGGCGTCACCTTAGTCACCACTTTGTATCCCTTTTCTTTCAGCAGGTTGATGAGCTTTTCAGCAACCTCTCGCTGTTGGGGTGTCGTATAGAATATTTCAGAGCGGTATTGAGGGCCTATATCTGGTCCTTGACCGTCAGCCTGTTCCGGATCATGGATCTCGAAAAAGACCTTGGCCAGGTGTTCGTAGGTGGTTATGTCCGGATCGAAAAAGATGGAGACAGCTTCGGCATGGCCAGTCGTATGCGCTTTGACGGCCTCGTAGGTGGGATGTTGCAGATGGCCACCAATGTAACCGCTGGTCACCGACAAGACGCCTGGCTCCTTCTGCATCAGGTGCTCAACTCCCCAAAAACAGCCACCGGCAAAAATGGCGGTTTCCATGCGTTGCAAGGTAGCCAAAGGCAATGTGGTAAACTCCAACGAGATAGAATTGACACAATGCCTGGTATCGGTCGGTGTGAATCCTTCCCCTTCAAAGACATGCCCCAAGTGACCGCCACAATTAGCACAGACGATCTCCGTACGACGGCCATCAGCATCGGGTTGACGCTTGACAGCACCTGGCAACGCTTTGTCAAAACTGGGCCAGCCGCAACCAGCATCAAATTTATCAACAGAAACATACAGCGGTGCATTGCATTGTTTGCACAGATAAGTACCTGGTTCGTCAAAATGTTCATAGATGCCACTGTTCGGCCTTTCCGTTCCTTTATCAAGTATGACGGCCTTTTCCTGAGGTGTTAAAAATTTCATCGGTCTTTATTTTTTGGATAGAGATCAAAACCAACCCCAGCCTGCACCCTGCGGAAAGGGTAATCGTGCAAGGCATGCTGGTACTGTACGTAGTATTTCAAGGGGCCATTGCCGTACGTCAACTTACTGCGTAGCACCATCGGCCTGTCGCCCTTGTCGGTCCAACCATAATAGCCGGCAGCCTCATTTGACCAGGTAAGGTGATTGCGTCTCAGTTGCACTTGAAGGGCACCAGTGGAGGCGTCATTTTGTTGATGATTGTTCAATTGATACGACAAAAATCCCACGTTGCCAACCAATCGAAGTTCCTGAACAAACGCCTGAGGCCTTATCCAGGATTTGCCGACAGCCCCCCTTAACGCGTAACCTGGTGTGTCAAAATTGCGAGCTCCTGCCGATGTATTGCTAGAAGCGGTCTTCAGAACCCACTCAATCTTCAAGTCGGGTCTATACTTCGCTTCCTCTACTATGCGCACCTGTGTGGATAGGTATAAGTCACCAATAATAAAAGTCTGTTCGCCCGATTCTACGGTGGAAGCCCTGATATCACGGATGGCCATGGTTGTCTTGTAGTGTTCCACCAGCGTCCCCCAACCACTCACCACCACCCGACCCGGCCACAACATATAATTGATTTGAGCCGATATACTCTGTGTTTGATCACCAAAGCCCCAAAAAACATCGGAGGCGACATCGATACGGTGCGTTTTCAGTGTACGGGCATCGAGGGTCTCAAAAACTGGCATGGCATTGGGGCCGAAAAATGCGGCCGTATAGGTCATGTAGCTATTCCAAGGCTTGGTGCCATCGTACCCATGAACCGCTTGCCACCAAAGAGGCGGCCAGGCCATAGTGGGTACCAACAGACTACATAAGAGCCAGCAAGTCAAGCCCCAACTCATTCTCAACCAATGGTTGGGTCGGGAGGTCAGCGTTTTGTGTTTTCCATGGCTGGGGCACATGGTTATTTAGTGGTTATTTAGTGGTCACCTCTACCCGTTTGGTGGGGGCCATTGTTTCATTGCGGATGGACACCTGACGTACGACGTTGTCAGCCAATTCCATGAATGCCATCCCTGTAAGGCTGTCTGCATTCAAGGCCACCGGTTTGCCTTGGTCACCGCCTTCACAGATGCTCTGCACGACAGGAATCTGTCCCAACAAGGGAATGTTCAATTCCTCAGCCAACCGCTTGCAGCCTTCCTGCCCAAACAGGTAATACTTGTTGTTCGGCAATTCGGCCGGCGTAAACCATGCCATATTTTCCACCAAACCCAATACAGGCACATTGACCTTGTCACCCATAAACATACTGATACCCTTGCGAGCATCGGCCAACGCCACCTGCTGTGGCGTACTCACGACAACAGCGCCGGTAATGGACAAGGTTTGAACCAAGGTGAGGTGAATATCGCTGGTACCCGGAGGCAAATCGAGCAGGAGAAAATCGAGCGCTCCCCAATTGGCATCAGCAATCAGTTGCTTGAGGGCGTTGGAAGCCATGCCGCCCCTCCATACCACCGCATCGTTTTTATTGACAAAAAATCCGATAGACAATAACTTGATCCCGTATTTTTCTTCGGGCTGGATCAAGTCACGTCCGTCAATGCGTTCCAACGCGGGTCTGGCATCTTCTACATCAAACATCTTGGGAACGGATGGACCGAAAATATCAGCATCGAGCAAGCCAACCTTGTAGCCCTTCATTGCCAAAGCAACAGCCAGATTTGAAGCAACGGTCGATTTACCCACCCCTCCCTTTCCAGAGGCTATCGCAAGGATGTTCTTCACCTGAGGAAGAAGTTTGTCCGGTTCAGGCCTGGCCAATTGGGCAGCCTTTACATCGATGGTCACGACCACTTCCTCACCTACATAGGTATGGATGGCTGCCTCTGCGGCTTTGACGACCGACTTGACAAACGGATCGTTGGGTTTTTCAAACTTCAACGTAAAAGAGACATTGGCGCCTTCAATGCGGATATTATCTTCCACCATGCCGGCAGCAATCAAATCTTTTCCTGTGCCCGGATAACGAACCTTCTCGAGGGCATCTGTTATGAGTTTTGGATAAATAGTCATATTACAAGGTATTAAAGCGATGATTCAACCCCGGAGCCAGGTGCCACGCGGACACTTCGACCGAAACTACGGTAAGGATCAGGGGTGATTTCAGTTTCCGGCTCCTGCCAATCCACGTTGGAAGGCATCCTAAACTGCAAATATTTGATGGTCAGGCCACGCATAAGCCATTGACTTTCGTAGAACGTTTTGATACTCAACAAGGGGTCGTTCCAGCCACAGTGGTATAGATCGTCAGTATCGTGCACCACAGGGAGATTGTTGAGCTGAACCATTTCCTTGGTATATTGGTACATAAAGGCGCTGTCCGTTTTGAGATGGATCAAGCCATCTGGTTGCAGAATGCGTTGATAATCTTGCATAAAGCGCGTGGACGTCAGGCGTTTGCGCACCTTTTTCATCTGAGGATCGGGGAACGTCAGCCAAATCTCAGCCACTTCACCCGGGGCAAAGAAACGACCGATGTATTCAATGTGTGTCCTAAGGAAAACAGCATTGGACAAACCATTGTCCTGAACTGCCTTGGCACCTGTCCACATACGGGCCCCCTTAATATCGATACCGATGACGTTTTTATGAGGGTACAATTCGGCCAATGCGACGGTATACTCACCCTTGCCACAACCGAGTTCCAGCACCAGGGGGTGGTCATTCTTGAACACAGAGCGGCTCCATTGACCCTTGAATGGATGGTCAATCAGTCTGTCTTCATGCCCTGCGCATTCGAAGACGTGCGGCCACTCGCTCATATCACTGAATTTCTGCAATTTATTCTTGCCCATAATCAGGTCGTGTGAGGGTCATATTACGTAAAAAAAAGGAAAGCACGCAGAGGCGATTCACGGTCGGCTCTGCGGCGGTATGCGATAGGAACCGTCAGTCAATTACGGTCGTCCATCCGTGGGGGTCTGCCATTTCTCCGTATTGGATAGCCCTCAATTCGTGGTAGAGTTTGCTCGACACGGGGCCTGGTTCTCCATCCTTGGAAATCACATAGTTGACACCTTTTTCCGGATCATCGATCCAACCGATGGGTGAAATGACGGCGGCTGTTCCGCAGGCACCAATTTCGTCAAATTCGGGTATCTCGTCCAACGGCACAGGGCGGCGTTCCACCGTCATTCCCATGTCCTTTGCCAACTGCATCAAGCTTTTATTGGTAATGGAGGGCAGGATACTGGTCGATTCCGGTGTCACATAGGTGTTGCCTTTGATCATGAAGAAATTGGCAGCGCCGCATTCGTCGATGTATTTCTTTTCCTTGGCATCCAGGTAAACCACCATAGAATAGCCTTTATCATGGGCAAGTTGTCCTGACTTCAAACTGGCAGCGTAGTTGCCACCTACCTTGATGGTGCCGGTGCCGTGTGGAGCAGCCCTGTCGAAGTCGCGCATGACAATGACCTTCGATGGTTTGAAGCCCGTTTTGAAGTAGGGGCCAACCGGTGACACAAACAGTACAAACAGGTATTCATCGGAAGGTTGCACACCCACCTTGGCACCCACTCCTATCAGAAGGGGCCTTATGTATAAGGAAGCACCTGATTCATAAGGGGGCACAAAACGCTCGTTCAGTTTGACCACTTTTTTGACAGCCTCCGTGAACAGTTCAACCGGAAAGGGTTCCATCATGATTTCCTCAGCCGACCGTTTCAAACGTGCGGCGTTTTCATCCATGCGGAACACCCTGATTTTTCCGTCAGGTCCCCTGAAGGCCTTCAAACCCTCAAACGCTTCTTGTCCATAATGCAGGCAAGTTGCTGCCATGTGCATGGTAATATTTTCTGACGTGGAGACTTCAAGGTTTCCCCATTGACCGTTCCGGAAATAACAACGGATGTTGTAATCGGTTGGCAAGTAGCCAAAAGACAGTTCTGACCAGTTAAGTGTGTTCATTAGACTAAAAAAAAAGCCTGTGAGGCGTCAAATCATTTTGAGTGTGGTGCAAAAATACAGGTTTGTTTGGATTTTTAGCATGATTTTGTTGGGAAGTTCGAAATTTTGCTGCATTGGTCAATGTACGAAGGTATCGGCAGTAAAAGTATCAAATATTACGGCTATTTTTGATTTTAATCCTCCTTTTGATAGTTATATACACTTTTTTATATACATTTGTCGCATTATACCATTATTCACTTACATTATGTGTGGATTTACCGCCGCTTTTGAACTCAGCCAGCAGGCTGACTTGTTAAGACCACAGGTCCTTAAGATGGTTAAACAACTGCGTCACAGAGGCCCCGATTGGTCTGGCATTTATTGTGGCGAAAAGGCCATCCTGGCTCACGAACGACTTTCCATTGTCGATCCCATGTCAGGGAGTCAACCCCTGTATTCACCAGACGGCACGTGTGTATTGGCTGTCAACGGTGAAATATATAACCACGAATCCATCAGAGAGCAGTATGCCAACCGATACAACTTTCAAACCAAATCGGATTGCGAAGTGATACTGGCGTTATACCAGGACAAGGGTGTGGACTTTCTGGAAGACCTGAACGGCATTTTTGCCTTTGCTTTGTATGACATCAAAGCTGACCGTTACCTCATTGCGAGGGATCACATTGGCATCGTGCCGCTTTATATGGGTAAAGATAAACGAGGGCAACTATTCGTGGCTTCAGAAATGAAAGCCCTTCTTCCATGGTGCGAAGAGGTCAATACCTTTCCTCCCGGACACTTGTACGACAGCAGGGAGGGCACCTTTAAGCGTTGGTATAAAAGGGATTGGCAAGACTATGAGGCCGTCGCCAATGCGACCAGTTCGATCGTCGCCATCCGAACAGCATTGGAAGAGGCCGTAAAGCGACAATTGATGTCTGATGTACCCTACGGGGTACTCCTGTCAGGTGGTCTGGATTCATCCATCATCGCCGCCATCGCCAAAAAATATGCGAGTCGACGCATCGAAAGCGGGGGAAAACAGGAAGCTTGGTGGCCTCAGTTGCACTCGTTTGCCGTTGGCCTGATCGGATCGCCAGATCTTGCTGCCGCCCGCAAGGTCGCGGCCCATATTGGCACCGTTCACCATGAAATCAACTTTACCATTGAGCAAGGTATGGACGCCATCAGCGATGTCATTTACCACCTGGAAACGTATGATGTAACCACAGTGAGGGCCTCAACACCTATGTATATTCTGGCTAGAGCCATCAAAGCCATGGGCGTTAAGATGGTGCTTTCCGGCGAAGGATCCGACGAATTATTCGGTGGTTATCTCTATTTCCACAAGGCTCCCAACCCAAGGGCACTGCACGAAGAAACGGTGCGCAAGCTTGACAAATTGCACCTCTATGATTGCCTGAGGGCCAACAAATCGCTGGCGGCCTGGGGCGTGGAAGGCAGAGTACCTTTCCTGGACAAGGTGTTCATGGATGTAGCCATGCAACAAAACCCGACCGACAAGCTCTGCCGCAACGGCAGGATGGAAAAATGGCTGTTGCGCAAAGCGTTTGAGGATGACCTGCCTGCAGAGGTAGCCTGGCGTCAAAAAGAACAATTTTCCGATGGCGTTGGCTACGGCTGGATTGACCACCTCAAGGCGCATGCCGCCACGACCGTCAGCGATGCAGATATGGCTGCTGCCGCCGATCGTTTTCCCATAAATCCGCCCCTTTCCAAGGAAGAATACGTCTATCGCAGCCTCTTTGCCGAACACTTCCCAACGGTAGCAGCAGCGAAGACAGTCCCATCCGTACCATCCGTGGCCTGCAGCACACCGATTGCACTGGAATGGGACGAAGCCTTTAAAAAAATGAACGACCCTTCAGGAAGGGCCGTTCAAGCAGTTCATAGTCAGGGGTACTAATCACTTGGTGGCTGTCCATTTCCCGGGAACAGCAGGCAGTCCTTCCTTGTTGAAAAAGTTAGGCATGGCCGCTTCGTTCCAGGCAAACCGAACGGTAACGGGCCGCTTTACTTCGGGGCTGTATACCTCCACGAGATCACCTTTAATGACAGCCGTGGCGTCATGAAAGATTCCGTCTTTGCCGGCCACTTCAAACCAGGTCAGGTTTTCATCCACACACTCGAAGGCATTGGTTTCCGGGTTGTGGCGACCAGCCGTCAACCCACTACCCATGTGTTCGAACCTCAGTGTGGCCTTGTTTTTTTTCACCGTCACACCGGTTGCCTGGGGGCCTGAATACACCACGTCTTTCTGTTCATAGGTCTTGGCCAGAGCCCACAATGCCAGGCGGCGTCCCACTTCCCATTTGTAGGAAGGGTGAATATCGGTCAACTTGTCAACCAGATCGGTTACGATGACCTGGCCGGTTTGAGGCAACTCCAGGCAGGCCGTTTGCAAGGCACAGAACTCAGCCATGGTCTGGGGCGTATGTGACATTTTGTCCTTCCGTTTGGTGTAGGCATAGGGGGCCACCTGAACGTAATAAAAGGGAGCATCAGCACTGTTGAAGTCTTGACGCCAGGCGTCCAGCAGTAAGCGCGTCTTTTCCACATAGCGCGCATCGTGAAACATGACATTGGATTCACCTTGATACCAGATAAAACCCCTAAGGGTATAAGGGGCTAACGGAGCTATCATACTATTGTAGTGCAATCCCGGGTCTATGTTGTCGATACGAACAGGCTTGGCCTTGGCTTCTTCAGCAAAAACAGGTGATTGTTCGTAGGCAGTGGCCGGTGTCCAACGCTCAATGCGGCTGCCTCCCCAATTGGAGCTGATCAAGCCGACGGGGACATCCAAGGCCTCCTGCAACGCTTTTCCAAAATAGTAGCCGATGGCAGAGAAAGGCGCCAAGGTACTGTCGGCACAAGGCGTCCACCCTTGAGTGGTGCAATCGGGCAAACTGTTCACCTTTTCAATACGCAACAAGCGGATGTGCGGACTACCCCCCTTTTGCAACTCTGCTTCAGACAGGTCAAGTCCCCTACCGGGGGCCGCATACTTCTTCAGGCGACGGTTCATGGGGTATTCCATATTGGATTGTCCCCCACACAACCAGACTTCACCCACCAGGATGTTGGTCAGGACCGTGTCTGCATCGTTGGTGCTGATGTGCAGATCGCGGGGAACAAAAGAGGCTTTCATGGGAGCGAGTTGTAGTTGCCAGGCACCATCTGAGCCGGCCACAGCGGTCTGTTGCTGAGCGTCAAAGGTGACCAGGACGCGTTGTCCCGGCGTGGCTGAGCCCCAGATGGCCACAGGCTGATCGCGCTGAAAAACCATGTTTGAGGTCAAGACATTGGGCAACTTGAGCAAGGCAAGAGCAGGAACAGCAAAAAGAAAGGTCAGCAGGATGGTCATCAGGCCACCCATCATACACGTGCGTTTCATGTTTATCTGATTTGTTAAACGGATTAAACCTCGTAGTCAATGACCATCCGTTGGGAGGTAACAGCCTGAATAAACGTTTTTACAGCTTCGTGTTCAGGATGCACCTGATAGACAGCCAAGGCCTCCAGGTCGGCAAATTCGCTGTACAAGGCCACATCAGCACTGGCCGGGCTTTGCAACAGATCAAGACCCACTTCAAGATGAATCAACTCGGGAATACGACCATTCAAGGCTTCAAGCCTCGATTTAATCTCCAATGCGTTGGCCTGGCTGTCCTTATCCAAGGCCGTGGGCTTCAATTTCCAAAAAACAAGGTGTTTAATCATATACTATCTACTTTTCGTTCACCAAAGGTAAGGAATCCGATGGTCCCCTCGAACACCCTCACCTATTTTCGTACGTTTCTCCTATTTTTTGTACTTTTGAACTCCCATCAAATCCGATTATTATGATTGATACAACCACACTATCTGCCGACTCAACCAATTTACTGTCAACACTTTCCGAAATCGACGCCACCTCAGTGAATGATTTTTGGCAAAACATCCTCCACTGGTTTCTGACCAGCGGTATCAGAATAGTCCTGATTATTGCCGTTGCCTGGTTACTAAAAATGCTTTCCAAGCGAATAGTGAACAGACTGACCCATGCGGCTTCCAAATCAAACCGCATCAGCCTCAACGAAGGCGAAGCCAAGCGGATGGGCACCATCGCCCGCCTTTTCAATTGGACCTTCAGCACCGTGATTGTCCTTATTGCCACCATGATGGTGCTCGTTGAGTTCAAGGTAAACATCGCTCCCATCCTGACCGGTGCCGGTATCATGGGTGTCGCCATCGGTTTTGGTGGCCAATACCTTGTACGCGACATCATCACCGGCTTCTTCATCATCTTCGAAAACCAATACCGCATCGGCGATGTCGTCAACATCGGAGGCCTCAGCGGCAGTGTGGAAGACATTACCCTGCGCGTCACGACCTTGAGGGATGCGGACGGCACAGTCCACCACATTCCACACGGCGAGATCAAAACTGTTTCCAATTCAAGCAAGGAATATTCCAAGATCAACCTCAACATCGGCGTTTCCTACACAGCCGACCTGAACCAGGTAAAGGAGGTGATCAACCAGGTTGGGGCTACTCTAGCCGCCGAAAAATACTGGAAAGACCTTATCATAGAGGCTCCCGCTTTCCTACGGGTTGATTCACTCGATGATTCGTCCGTTGCCCTTAAAGTGGTCGGCGTCACCAAGCCATCCAAGCAATGGGAAGTAACGGGTGAATTGAGAAAACGCCTCAAGGAGGCCTTCGACGCCAACGGTATTGAAATTCCTTTCCCTCAACACGTTGTTTATTCCGCTCCGACCAAATGAAGACAAGCATGACCAGCCTGGAACGGTGCGACTTTTCACAGGCTCCGCACAGACAAGCCTTTTGCTCGTTGCTGAGGCATTACATGGAAGACCCTATGGGGGATTACACGCCTCATACGGAGGCCCAGGAAAAACAGTTGATTGATGACCTTGCCGCCCACCCCACAGCCGCCGTTTACCTGATGAAGTTGGATGGCGTTTACGTCGGATTGGCCACCACCTTTATGAATTATTCCACCTTCAAACGTCAACCTTACTTGTACTTACACGATGTGGTGATTCACCATGCCGTACGGGGAAAAGGGCTGGGAAAAAAAATGGTCAGCGGATTGATAGACATAGCCAGGGCCGCTGGTTGTTGCAAAGTCAGTCTTGAAGTGAGGTCAGACAACCCCGCTGCACAGAAAGCGTACAAAGCATTGGGTTTCGACACCTGCGATCCCGCCATGTTGTATTGGGAAAAGAGTTTGTGACGCCTCAGGCAACTTCAATCAGTGCGATTGCCTTTTCAGCGCTGACCGGAGGGTGTCCTTTCAATACCCAGTGAGGAGCAAATAGCCTTTGCCGTACGATCAGCAGCCCCCGGCTCGCCAAGCAGCGACTGGACGGTCGCATAACCATCGAGCATGGCCGATCTTTCCGGTGTGTCTGTCAACAGCGGTTTTAGGGCTGCGGTGAGGTTTTCTACCTTCAGCCGCCCTCCCATCAATTCAGGAACAATGGCTTTGCCTGCAATCAGATTGACCAACGAAAAGAAAGGCACTTTCATAAAATGGTCAAACGCCCAGTTGGCCGCCTCCCCGCCTTTCACAGCGTAGCAAACCACTTGGGGCACTCCAAACAAGGCCGTTTCCAACGTGGCCGTACCTGAGGTGACCATGGCTACGTGCGCAGTCTTCAACAAATCGTACGTCGCATTGAAAACCAAGGGCGTTGATGCCGGTAAAAACGGGCTGTACACTTCAGGGTTGACTCCTGGCGCTCCAGCCACCACGACTTGAAAATCCGGACATGTGGCAGCCACTGTCATCATAACGCTCAGATTGCTGCGGATCTCCGCCAGCCGGCTGCCAGGCAACAAGGCCAGAATAGGTCGATCATCCAACCCATATTGATGCCTGAAAACCTCAGCATCACTTGCCACCGCCTTAAAGGCAGCCACACTGTCTACAGAGGGATTTCCCACATACAAGGCTTTGTACGCATGTTTTTCAAAGAAGGCAGGCTCAAACGGAAAGATTACATACAGCGCATCAATGTGACGCCTGAAGGCACGGATCCGATACGTTTTCCAGGCCCATAATTTGGGAGCGATGTAAAAATGTATAGGCAGGTTCGGACGATGGCGCTTGATATACGCCGCCACCCGCAGGTTGAAACTGGCGTAATCAACCAGGATGAGCACGTCGGGTTCCCAGTCCAGGATGGCTTTCTTACAGCCATTCATGATGCTCATGAGGCTGCGGGCATGCATGACCACAGCAATAATACCCATATACGCCATGTTCCTGTAGTGGGTGATGGGTTCCCCACCATGTTCAGCCATGCGGTCACCACCCAAGAATTTAAACTGGGCATCAGGATCCTTTCGTTTGATGACCGCCATCAGATTGGCAGCGTGCAAATCACCGGAAGCCTCACCGGCAACCAAAAAGTATTTCATAACCAGTATGGTTAGCGTTTATCAGCGTATAACATCAAGGGCGTTCAAGGCCCCAGTCTTGCATCTTTATCATCAAGGCATAATCGGTCATATCAATGTTTGACGGCACCACCGCAACAAAGCCCTCCTTCATGGCACGCATGTCGGTGTCTGCCGCCTCTGGCTCGTCGTTGCAAAAATTACCGGTCAACCAAAAATAATGATCACCCCTGGGATGTTTACGCTCATCGAATTCTTCCACCCAACGTCCTCTGGCTTGTCGACACAACCGCAAACCCTTAAGGTCGGGTGTACAAGGAATGTTCACATTCAGGCAACAGCCTCTGGGCAACCCTTTGGCGAGCACCTGCTCGGCCAGGAGCCTAATCCAGGGACGAGAGGGCTCGAAATTTGCCTGCCAGTCGTGATCGTCCAACGACAGACCTACAGCAGGAATATCGTTGATACAGGCCTCAATAACCGCGCCCAATGTTCCGGAATAATGGATGGCCACTGAGGCGTTGGTTCCGTGGTTGATGCCGGAGAATACCGCATCGGGCTTCCGATCTTTGAATAAATGATTCAACGCCAGCTTCACACAATCCACCGGCGTGCCGTTGGTCTTGTAGATGGTCAATCCTGGCTCTTCAGATACCAGGCGCATGCGCAACGGAACGGTCACCGTAATGGCGGCCGACATACCGGATCGTCCCGTATCGGGGGCACAGACCACCAGGTCAGCCAAAGGTCTTAGCACATCAATCAAAAAGGCGATACCTGGCGCCGAAAAACCATCGTCGTTGGATATCAAAATCAAGGGTCGTTGCGTCATATGAGGGAGCGTTAGAAGTACACAAAGGTAACAAATTGCCTCCATTTTACAACGTTACCGCCGTATGGTCAACCACCCACTCCATCGTCAACACCCAGACCAAGTTATTAACAAACTATATGACTCGGTGTTGACAACAGGCCTTGTTATGGCTGCACGCAATCCGAAAAAATACCTATCTTTGCGCATTGTTTTACCGACCGATCCAGCAGGACGGTCTTTCACAAGCAACTGACCTTATGGGAAAAATAATCGCAATTGCCAATCAAAAGGGCGGCGTGGGAAAAACCACCACCTCTATCAACCTGGCGGCCTCCTTAGCCGTTCAGGAAAAACGCGTCCTGATTGTCGATGCCGACCCTCAAGCCAACTCTTCCTCCGGCCTGGGCATTGATGTGAAAACCCTTGAAAGCACTATCTACGAGTGCCTCATCAATCAGGAAGCGGCTGAAAAAGCCATCCTCCCCACGGAACTTGAAAACCTGAGCATCCTGCCTTCCCACATCGACCTGGTGGGAGCGGAATTGGAAATGATCAATCTCAGCGACAGGGAACGCATCATGCGCCGCTTGCTGGATCCCCTTCGCAACCAATTCGACTATATACTGATCGACTGCTCACCCTCTCTTGGTCTTATCACGGTCAATGCACTGACTGCCGCCGATTCCGTCATCATACCCGTTCAATGCGAGTATTTTGCACTCGAAGGCATCAGCAAGTTATTGAACACCATTAAGATCATCAAGTCCAAGCTCAACCCAACCCTGGAAATAGAAGGCTTCCTACTGACCATGTTCGATGCCAGGCTGCGACACGCCCGCCAGGTAGCCGATGAGGTCAGGCGTCATTTCCAGGATCTGGTATTCAAGACGTATATACAACGTAATGTGAAGCTGAGCGAAGCCCCCAGCTTCGGGACCCCCGTTTTGCTGTTCGACGCCGATTCGAAAGGCTCGGTCGATTACATGCAACTCGCCCTGGAAATCATCCGGAAAAACAAGCATTGAACCCTGGCACGTGGTGACTAACGTGCTCTTTCTAGCCTATGGTACGCAAAAACTCGTTGGGAAGAGGGCTTGACGCCTTGCTCAGCACCGAAGCAATCCGCACGGAGGGCTCCTCCTCCATCAACGAAGTGGATTTATCCCTGATTGTCCCCAATCCGGACCAACCCCGCCGTGAATTTGACGAAGAAGCGTTGGCCGAATTAGCCACTTCTATCCGCACGATAGGGTTAATCCAACCCATTTCCTTACGCATGATGCCCGATGGTCACTATCAGATCATCGCGGGCGAACGCCGTTACAGGGCCGCCAAGCTGGCCGGCATCGCCACCCTGCCTGCCTATATCAAAACAGCCGAGGACGACCTGGTCATGGAAATGGCCTTGATCGAGAACATCCAACGGGAAGACTTGAACGCCATAGAAATAGCCCTGGCCTTCCAGAAGCTATTGGAGATCTATCAGCTTACCCAGGAAAAACTCAGCGATCGACTGGGGAAAAAGCGGGCCACCATCGCCAATTACCTACGCCTTTTAAAGCTGCCGGCAGAAATTCAGCTGGGTCTTAAAAACCATAAGATAGACATGGGGCACGCCAAGGCCCTTATGAGCCTGAATGATCCGGCCAAGCAGATAGATTTGTACGAAGATCTCCTCACCAACGGCTACTCGGTTCGTAAGATGGAAGAATTGGTCAAAGCCGAAATGGAACCTGCCCAGGAAGCAAAAAGCGTCCCCCAAAAGGCCCCATCGAAGACCCCGGAAGAATTTATGCTGCTCCAGCAACTCTTGTCCGACCAACTGAGCACCAATGTCAAGTTTGTCATTGGCAAAAAGGGCAAGGGCAGCATCACCATCCCTTTCAACTCCGAAGCTCAGCTCGAAGACCTATTGGCTCGTTTTGACAAATTGATGCATTGATTTTGAGACGTCCTGTCTATTCATACCGGTTTATCTGCGGACTGATCATCAGTCTTCTAACGTTGACAGGGCCCTTGACACCAAGTGTCCGAGCAGAAGTCACGGACAGCCTTAGCCTGATTGAGGGCCAGCCCCAACAAGTCATCCAGACGGAGGTGCCGCCCCGGCAAGTCGTCCAGACCGAGGAGCTTCCCCAGCAGGTTATCCAGGCCGACTCCGTGTTCACCGCTCTCCCTGACAGCATGGTGTATAAACCCAATCCCACAAAGGCTATTTGGTATTCAGCCCTCTTTCCGGGTTTGGGTCAATTGTACAACAAGCGCTATTGGAAATTGCCTGTTGTGGCAGCCGGCGTGGTGGGCATCTCCTATGCTATCGGTTGGAACAGCAAATACTATGTAGCCTACACCAATGCGTACAGGGACATCTCAGACACCAATCCTCAAACAACCAGCTACCTAGACTTACTACCCCCTGGCACCACTACTTTTAACACGGGCCAGCTGACCACTATTTTGAAAAACAGGCAGCAAAAATACAGGCGATCCCGTGATTTAAGTTACATCGGCGCTGTAGGTTTGTATATAATTTGTATCTTGGACGCGTATGTTGACGCCGAACTGTACGACTTCGACATCAGCCCAGACCTGTCACTGAGCCCCCTACCAACGCCACAAGGATACGGAGGAGCCAGGGCTGTTGAATTAAGTCTTTCGTTTCGTTTTTAAATCCGTTACCTCATGAATCGTTGTTATACCCTCCTGCTGTGTTTGTTGTGTAGTGCCCCCTTCCTGGCCAATGACAGCATACCAAGCACCAGAGATTTGGCTGGTCAGGCCTGGACGGACGAAGGCATAGACATTCCCGAGAGCCTCAACACAGACCTGGACAGTCTGCTCAGAGACTGGCACATCAAGGTGCGTCACAGCCAGCGTAAAGATTGTGACTGCGATTCAGCACATGTTCCCTCCTTTTCCGATGACGTTCTGATGAAACGGCTGGCTTCCATACCAACCACTATTCCTATGTCGTTCAACCCCGTCACCAAGCGATGCATAGACCTGTACACCAAGGAACGCAGACCACAAGTGCAAATCATGCTGGGATTGGGCCAATACTACAATCCCTTGTTCGAACAAGCCCTGGAACGTTACCAGATGCCCCTGGAGCTCAAATACCTACCCGTTGTGGAGTCAGCCTTAAACCCCAACGCCGTATCCAGAGCGGGAGCCACCGGCCTTTGGCAATTCATGTTTGGTACAGGAAAAATGTACGGACTGGAAATCAACACCTTGCTTGACGAACGCAGGGATCCTATCAAATCGACGAATGCAGCCGTCAAATACCTGAATGACCTGTACCGCATTTTTGGAGATTGGCACCTGGCCATTGCCGCCTATAACTGCGGCCCCGGAAATGTCAACAAAGCCATACGCCGTGC
>Ga0123334_1000911_pt1 | contig 39285 bp, 23 predicted proteins | sample BiotimSIPDNA_FD_89706 | JGI IMG/M metagenome (GOLD analysis project Ga0123334, IMG submission 89706) | Anaerobic biogas reactor microbial communites from Washington, USA - Biogas_R1 time_0 SIP DNA | ecosystem: Engineered > Bioreactor > Anaerobic > Unclassified | place: Washington, USA...
CTGGAACCGGCGGTGGTTGACCCGTTCGCTGAATTGTCAGAAGAGCTTTTGACTGAGATCGCTGAAATCAGCGGCGTGGTGCTGATTCTGCTGAGCTGGGACGAGCCGCGCCAACGCCTGACTGACCGGCTGCGACAGCTCGGCGTGGACATGACAGCGTTTCTTATCCGACCTGATGGCCAGGCCAGCCGCGAAGAGTATCCAGAATGGCTGCGCGTACTCACACCGGAGGCCATCATGACTTGAAAAGAATGTCCATCCAGCAGCAGGCAAAATTCGCTGGCAACTTATAACTTGGGAGAGTGATCATGCGCAATGTGAAAGATTTTGGCGCCGTCGGCAACGGCTTGGTCAAGGACACAGCGGCAATCCAGCGGGCGATTGACGCTGGCGGCACGGTCTATTTTCCCCCAGGAATCTACTTGACCGGCACGCTTTTTCTCCGCAGCCATGGCGGGCTGCTGCTCGAAACCGGCGCTGTGCTTTTGGGATCGCTGGAGCCGGAGGACTACAAAGTCGAAGACCCGGGATCGTCAAATCACGTTATCAAGACAACGCAAACCAACGACTACCACCTGATTGTCGCCCGCAAGCTGGAAAACGTCTTTATCCGCGGCGGTCGAATCGACGGCAGGTCTCTCGACTTCTACGCCGGGCAGCCGGAGACGCTCGGCTATGGAGGCCGAAAAACGCTGGCGTATCCGCCCTGGAAGCCCACGCAGATGCTGTTTTTCCAGGAATCGAAAAACGTCCGCATTGAGGACGTCGAACTGGTCAACTCGCCTTTTTGGCATTGCTTTCTGCACGGCTGCGACTGGGTGACCATCCGCGGAGTCCATATCAACAGCTCGCCGATGGAACACAACAACGACGGCATTGACATTGACTGCTGCACGCATGTCACTGTAAGCAACTGCATCATCGACACCGGCGATGACGCTCTCACTTTCCGCAGCAACACGAAGTACTTGACGGACAAACACGTCTGCGAATATGTGACGGTGAGCAATTGCGTGCTCCGCAGCGAATACGCCCATGCACTCCGCATCGGAGTCGGCGGCGGCGAAATCCGGCATGGCGTGTTCAGCAACATCGTCATGAACAACACCCGAGGCGCTATCTGGATTTGCTCGAAATACTCCAACCGCAGCTGCGGCGTGGACATCTCCGACCTGGCGTTTGATCAAATCCACGCCGAGGCCATGAACTTCCTCTTCATCCGGCACGACTATAAATTCATCGAAGGGGTTCCTTTTACAGGGACGCTGAAGGACATTCGCTTTTCCCGGCTTTCCGGTCGTACGCAGCTGCCTTTCTTGATCGAAGGCAACGGCCTCGCCGAGCTGGCCAACATCACCTTGTCTGATTGCCAGTTTATCGCTGGCGACCCGCGGCCGTTGTCGGAGCTGGAACGCAAATTCTTCATGATCGAGGAAATCGGCCCGCTCTTTTCGATTAAGAACGCCACGGGCGTGACCTTGGATAAGGTCCGTGTCAGCTATGACGCCCCAGGCGCATGGCGCGACGCGCCTGCGGAAATCAATAAATAGGTAACACGGGTATCATGGGGTGGAGATGCAAGAATCGGAGGAGAGCTATGAAATCCTTGTCGCCGTCTGCTGTTCTTCCGTGAAGTATAGAAAGGAACAAATAACGTTTATCACTAATTTCCCGTTGAATATTTACACTGTAAACGTGCCAAAATTCTGTTGTTTAGAGGCTTACGCGGTTTCAGATGAAGTTAAACTAACAATTAGCGAGAATGCAACCAAGCCATTTTACAGCAGGTATCAATTTATATGCAGTATTTTTTCAAAAGAAGCCCACGAGGTTTATATAATCAGATTGGGCAAATGGTTTTCTTCTGTTATATCAATAATATCTGTTGATACTGGCGAACAAATTAAAATAAAACAAGATTTTTCGGGTAATTTTTTGTTTGTTGACGAAAACAAACATACTCTTGCAAGATTAGAAAATTCGTTTTTTGGAAAAAATCAATCGTGTAAAGTTGTTTCCGATGATAATAATGAGGTTATCTTGACTAAAGATATAAGCAAAATATCGTCTCAACCACATGGATATGGTGAGGTGTATATGCAAGCTACTTCACCAGTGGGATCAAAAATTGATATAAGAATAATTATCGGCTTTATTATTATTGATTTTTTTCATAAAAAATGGGAATATATGATTTGACGCCTTGAAGACATGCATATATAAAAAAAGGAAAGGCCGACAAATGTTGCAGCGAAAAACAAATAATTCGCATCGCAAAATATGTTGCCCTTTCCGCTGTTGTGGTACTTTTGTTACTTGTCCTTTTTTCGGGTTCAGAGGATATTTATATTGACACTTATTCCGGGCGGCTCAAAACGATCCGCAAGCAATTTTTAGTCGAACGGTCGTATATATCAGATACAGATTTCTCCAGGCTTGTTGAAAGTTATGAACTTGCCGGATGTCAGGAAGAATGGAAAATAGCGACAAGCCATCACAGGCGCATTTTACCTCCGGGTACGACAAGGATATGCTGTCAATACGGCAAAGCCGTTGCAAGCTGTTGCGAGTTTGTTGTCGCCTGCGACATGGGCTATGCCTCCAAAGAACTCATGCCTTCCTACCTCAAGCAGCTGCTTCAGTGTATGCAAGAAGAGCGCCTTGACGACATGGAGCGGATGATATGGGATTTGACGCAGGACTGAGAACGCGAAAGGGAGGAAAAGGCGTGAACCCTTTCCTCCCTTTTACAAAACCTGGCTATGCTTTTCGGACGGGCCTTGGTCTGCGCCCACCCTGGGCGAGCGGTTATTGTTGTCTGCCAGCTTTGCTCACTCCAGCACGAAGGTCTTTTTAGCGGTGTTTCCGGAGGCGAGGCAGCGTGCGTTGACGGTCCATTTGCCAGGGATGTCGTTGGGCGCGAAATTGAAGGTGATTTGCAGGCTTCCCTTGACTGCGGCGTAGTAGCCGCTGAATTCGGCCTTGCGTCCTTCGGGGTCGATGATGTCAACGGCGATCGGTGTGATGGCGTTGGGCGGAGTGTTTTTGTCGTTGCAGACCCAGGCGAAGATATGGGCCTTGCCGCCGCGAGACGGCGTTTCCGGCTTGACCAGGGCGACGATCTTCTCAAGTGGGACATCGGTGATCATGTGGAGCTTGCCTTCGCCGGCGGCATAATCCTGCTCCAGGATGACCGGCTCGCCTTTGGGAGCGCTGGTGACTAGCTTGTGCTGGACCAGGTCATAGACATAGCCGCTGCGCGGCATGGTCACGGTCGCCCTGGTAGGCAGGCCCTGCTCCATGACCAGGCGGTGATGGCCAAGATAGGCGCCATAAGTCCGATAGTCGTTGATGGTGAACAAATAGTCGGTCTTGCCGTAGCGGCGCAGGCGCGGGACGATGTCCTGGTTGCTGCTGAACACGGCGCGCTCATAGAACGGCTCCAGCTGGGCGGACAAGTCAGCGGCTATTTTCTGCAGGGCGGCCTTGTCCTCGTGCGGGGTGTTGGTTCGGCTATAGGACTGCACCAGGATGTCCGGCAGAATAGCCGGGCACAGGAATTCGTCAGCCACGACAATGCCGCCGCGTTTCTGGAAGGCGGTGATTGCCTTGGCGACGGATTCAGTGAGCACGTCGCAATAGGGCATGACCAGGATTTTATAGTCTTTGAGGCGGTCCCGGCGGATGGTTTCATCATAGACGATGGCTGGCTGCAACCCGGCCCATTGCAGGATCAGGTGCATGTCCGCTTCCCAGGAACGGCTCCAGCCAGTAGTGCCGCGGCCAGCGAACATCTGGGAGGAGAAGCTTTCCAAGATGGCGATATCGGCCTTCCGGTCGGGAATGGCTAGAAGCATGGGGCCGAGCGGCTGGACTACCTCGTGGACGAGTTTTTTCAGCATCAGGGCAGTTTCGTGGTTGGTGCAGCAATAGCTGCCATGAGAGGAGGGGAACAGGGACCCCCAGCCGTGATACATGATGCCGCGCACCGGCCGTGAAATCTTGCTCCACAGCGCTTCGCTCAGGTGGGTCGGGCTGATGGTGATGAACTTGGCGTCCGGGATGTCCTTTTCCCATTGGACGCGGTCTTCCTCTTTTTCCGGCAGGTTCGGGGCGGTAGCCGAGCGGTACCAGATGATCTGGGTCATTTTCATTACCTGCTGGCTGCGATTGCCCTCCGCCATGGCGAACATCTCGTCTGCCGCCTGGCCGATTTTGATCGGGTCTGGGTAGGAATACGTCCATTGGTTGATGACATCGACATGGCCTCCGCTGCCCCAGAGAGACGGTGCGCGCACGGCCGGGTCGAAGAAAGTCCAGAAGGACTTGGGCGTGCTGGGTTTTGTCTTGGCAGAGCCAGCTGCGGAGTTCAGCTGCGATTTCATGCCTCGATGCACCTGGGTGTGGAGCGGGTTCCAGCCGTCGCCGTCTTTCCAGAACCAGGTGTAGAATTTCAGGATCGGGTCATTGTCGGGAATGACTCGGCTGAGGGGGAAATTCGGCAGGCTGCTGTAGTGGACGCCGTTTTTGCTGGCGACGGCGTCGGGGATTTTGCCGCCGAGGAATTCCTCGGCGGCCTTGACTTCGAACGGCGTGAACGACACCTGGGTGGAGTCGCGGACTTCGGTCTGGACTAGCGCGGAGGTGAAATTGGGGAAATGCCCGTAGGTTTGACGGATGCTAGCGCCGGTGTTATACGCGAATTTCTGGATGTCAGGATGGGCCACGGCGGCGTTTTCGACGGCCAGCGGGTTGCCATTGCGGTCGAGCCGCCGGAATTCGGGAAAATCATCAAGCTGCTTGGCGAACCAGCGTCCAGGTGAAACGGAGATGATCAGGTCGACGCCTGCGCGCATCATATCGTTGATCAGTCGTTTTTCGCTGATGACGCTGGCGTTGTTGCCCAGGTTGATGGGCTGCTTGGCGTCCCAGATGTCTTTGTACAGGCCGAAGTAGCGGAGGCTGTGGGTGAAGCCGATGTCATTGAGGCGTTCAAGGTCGCCATGTCCCCACATGATGACCGGCATAGCCGGCGATGGCCTGGCTACGATATCGAACGGGACCTCGGTTTCCAGGCTGCGGGTCTCTCCTTCCCAGAGGCAAGTCAGGTTGACTTTAGCGACGTAGGCGCCAGGGCGCAGGGAGGTGTCTATCATTAGGGGCAGCAGGGCGCGTTGTCCAGGCTGGACAGTGTGGAGGGAGAGGTTCTGGCTGAAGGTGTCAACGGTGGCGGTTCCTATGATTTGGGTGACCGGCTTGGTGGTGCCGTTGTGGATGTTGAGGCGGATGGCCTGGTTGGGTTCCAGGCGATAGAACACGGTGCGTTCCGGAGTGAAGTTGAGAGTCACCTTGCCAGTCTGGAAGGCGACGACGCCTCGGGAGATGCGCACCTCGTCCAGGACGCCGGGAAAGGGGTTGAAGTTGCTGCCGAAGCGGTCGCCGATGGCGACGCCGTTGCCGCCGTTGGCGATTGCCTTGCGGCCAGGGAAGGTTTTTTCCAGGAGCAGTTCGCCGTCCCGGAAAAAGGCGACTTTGCCGTTGCCGTCGTACGTGAAGGCCAGGTGGTACCAGGTGTCGGCCTCGAAGGGCAGATAACTGCTTGAGGCCCAGACAGAGTCGGTGCCGAAGCCGAGGGTGGCGACGAGCTGGTATTGGTCGGGCTGGCGCGAATTCTGTTGAAGGTAGAAGCCATAGTCCGAATTGGCGTCTTTGCGGTCGCTGGCATAGTGGAAGTACTTTTTGTCAACCAGGAAAGCCTGGGGTTGCTTGAAGAGGTCGGAGGATGGCTTTGCCCACAGTTCGACGGTGAATGCCCCGTCAGGCGAGAGGATGTCGGCGTCAGCAGCGAGGGCGGAGCTGGGCTTGAGTTGGTCGCCCTCGTGGTGTCGGCAAAGCAGGCCGACGCCGAATTTGCCGTCAGGCGTAGGGGCGGCAGAACCCCTGATGGCCAGGTGGCAGCCATTGCCAGAGCTGTCTTGCAGCTCCTCGCCCATGTTGAATTGCCAGAGGGCGATAGTGCTGTCGTCGGGCTTGTATTCCTTTTGCCAGGGAAGGTCGGTTTCCCAGGTGGATGCCGATAGCGGCAGGGCGAAAGCTGCGGTCAACACGCTGAGCAGTAAATGGCGGAAAAAGTTCTGCATGACGACGTGCTCCATTGAGGTAACTTTGGGTTTTATTTTATATATTTTAAGGAAGCCATTGCGTTAGGCAAAGGCGCAGCGTGTTTTGAACGCTGGAACAGGAAAAAAGCAGAAAAACATAAATTATAGCATCGGGCGAGGGAATGCAAAGAAAGACGCGGATGATTTTTCGACGAAGCTTGCGGGCTTAGGGCTGGGCGTTGTGTACATGCGGCAATTGGGTGGCCGGGTGGTTGTTGTCATCCATGCGTTAGGGCTGTGCGCCAGGCGAACACGACGACGCCGGCGGCGGCGCTGCCGAGGAAGAATTGCAGTGTTCGTGAGGTGTATGCGTTTCGGCAGCCTGGTTGCAGTGCGCCGATGACGATGCCGGCGACAAAGCCGCAGGTGTGGCCGAGCAAGTCGGCGCCTGGCGCGGCGCCATAGATGCCGAAGATGGCGACGCCGGCCAGGATGGGCAGCCAGGGGACGAAGCGGGTCAGGCGGCCAGACTGTTCTCCCCAGGCTCGTTGCCAGCCTTCCCAGGTGCGTATGGCGCAGAGGATGCCGAGGATGCCGAAGACCATGGTGGAGGCGCCTAACGAACGGTAGCCTTCGTCAGCCAGGAAGGTGGCCATGGTATTACCAGCGACGCCAGCCAGGAGCATGGCGAACAGGCCGGCGCCGACGCCGAGGTCCGAGGCGACCAGGGCGCCGAGGACAGCGCCCCAGGCCAGATTGCTGATTAGGTGGGCGGCGTCAGCGTGCAGGGTAAGCGAGGTGATGGTGCGCCACCAATGGCCGCGGAAGAACAGGACGGAGTCGTTGCGGCCGAGTTCCTGCCAGCGCCGCGCCTCGGTCGCTTCCACGACCTGGTGGAATTTGGCCAAGGCGGTTCCGGCGAGGATGATGGCGAAGAAAGCCGCGTCAGTCACCAGGGGGCGGTCGTCTTTGTCGCTGGGCTGGGGGACGCGCGGCCAATCGGCGTTGACTTCTTCGTAGAGGGTCAATTCGGCGAGGGCTTGACGGGCATGGGGGCGCAGCACTGAGATGATGCGGCGGTTGTCTTCGTAGGCGACGCTATAGGGGATGCGGCGGCTGGCCAGGGCGGCGATCCAGGGCAGGAAACGTCGCTCGTCTGGCACGAAGACGACTTCCCGGCCATAGTCCAGGTTTTCTTCAAGGTCGCCAGGCAGGGTCGGCAAGTCGCCGGGGGTCGGCGACCGAATGGGGTCGATGGGTTGCGGTTGTTCCGGAATAGGTGCGGTCATGGCGACAATGCCTGCTGTGAAGATGGAAGGTGCTGCTAGCGATGAATATACTGCCAAAGACGCCGTTCTTCTTCGATGAGTTGCCAATAAATTTTGCTTCCGCAGCAAAAATGTTTGCTTGCGGTACGCGCATAATCCGCGCAGGCGTTATGTTAACTGAAATACACATGCAGTTGATATTTTTTCAGCGGAGGTGATCATGGCATCAGGATCAGGCGAAGCAAGACGGGTGCTCGTCACGGGCGGTGCGGTTCGGATCGGCCAGGCGATCGTCCGGGCCTTTGCTGCGGCCGGCTATTGCGTCGTGATTCACTATCGTCGTTCAGAGGCTGCGGCGCAGGCGTTGCTGGCGGAATTAGGCGGCGTCCAGGCCGGGCATTGCGCTGTACAGGCCGACTTGCTCGACTGCGAGCAGGTGGCAGGGTTGCTGCCCGCAGTCGTCCGTTCCGGCGGGCCGGTCGGCGTTTTGGTCAATAGCGCGGCGGTTTATTCTCGGCGTCCGCTGGCGGAGACGGATGCGCGTTTCCTGGCCGAGGCCTACGCCATTAATTTCACGGCGCCGTTCCTGCTGATGCGCTCGTTCGAGAAGGTCTGCCGCACCGGCGCGATCGTCAACCTGCTGGACCAGCGCGTCGCCCAGGCGGACTTCCGCGCTGGCGCCTACGGCCTGGCCAAGAAGTCACTGCGGGACGTCACCGAGGCCGCTGCCCTCGAATGGGCGCCGCGCATCCGCGTCAACGGCGTCGCGCCAGGACTGGTGATGGCGCCACCCAATGTCGCACCAGAAAAAATGGCGGCGCTGATTCCGAACGTGCCGACCAAAAAAGCCGTCGCCCCAGACGATGTGGCCAAGGCGTGCGTCTTCCTGGCAGAAATGACCGCTATCACCGGACAGACCCTGTTCCTTGACGGCGGACTGCATTTGCTCGGCCCAAATGCAACAGGCGAAAAATAGACCGAGCCGACTTGATATTCCCAAAAAACGTGCCGTCTCGGCAGGAAAGCACCTTCAAAGCAGAAGAAGCGGCATCGCCAGGTTTTTTCCAGAGGCGGAAATTCAGGCCCGCAAATGGATTATGAAAAATGTTTAGAAAAAGTTAGGTTTTTTTAAAAAATTTCTACAAATAGTGTTTGATAACTTAAAAAAGCCCATATATAGTGTCTATATGTCCAAAAGCATATAGGCACTTTTTTTGTCTCGAAGGCATCTACGGTGATTTGAAAGTGCGTGTTCTATGCATGGATCAAGCTGTTAGGGTGTTTCCAGAAGCTGGAAGTCGCACTCTGCAAATATAATTTTTGTGATCAGTTGGATTATGAAAAGGGGGCGAGGCATGATTATGACAGGCAATGGCGAGCCGATTCCATTCCAGTATTTTCGCAAGCGGGATGGTCACCTGGTGCCTTTTCGGCCGGAGAAGATCGCGCAAGCGATTTTGAAGGCTGGCGAGGCGGCGGCACGGCAGAACGGCGAAGAGGTCAATGACAGCATGGCAACGGCGATTGCGGACGAGGTGGTGTCCCAGCTGGACAATCCGCTGTGCGAGTACTATACGCTTCCGGACGAGGACGGCCAGCGCATTCCGCAGCTGGAGGATGTGCAGGACATGGTGGAGATCGTCATGTCGGAGCATAATCTGTCAGCGACGGTTGCGGCGTTCAAGCGTTATCGGAAGATGCGCGAGCGGGCGCGCGCAGCGATCCAGGTGCGCGACCCCAGCGCCAGCAAAGACAAGAGCGACTTGACGGATCAGACTCTTCTTCTGGTGCAGTCGACGACCCAGGGCGACATCCTGCCTTGGGACCGCAACCGCATCTCCACGAAGCTGATAGAAGTCCTGCGCATGGACGAGGAGTCGGCGGTCAGCGTGGCCAAGGAGGTCGAAAACCAAATTATCGCCAGCAACATGAAGCGAGTGGAGACGAATTTGATCCGGGCGATGGTGAACAACGTCCTGATCGAACGCGGCTACAAGAACCGCCTGGAGGACTTGTCGCTGTACCAAATACCGCGCGAGTTCATCGAGAACCTGATGGACATGAAGCCGACCGAGAACAGCAACATCGTGAGCAACAACCCGGAGGCGGTCAACCTGAGCATCGCCGAGTTGATCCTGAAGCAATGGGGCCTGGATACGATTTTCAGCCCGGAAGTGAAGGAAGCGCACGACACTGGCGCCGTGCATCTGCACGACCTCGGCTACCCGCACCGCGTGTACTGCTCGTCGCATTCGATCGAATACATCAAGAAATACGGCTTGCGCGATCTTTCCAACCTCAACACCGAGTCGAATCCAGCGCGGTCGGCGTCAGTGCTGACTGGGCATTTGAACACGTTCCTGGCGTCGATGCAGGCGAACTACGCCGGAGCGCTGGGCATTGCCTACATCAACATCTTCTATGCGCCGTACCTGGTCGGCCTGACTGACAAGGAGGTGTTCCAGATTGCGCAAGAATTGATCTTCAATGGTTCGCAGAACGCATTTTCCCGCGGCGGCCAGACCTTGTTCCTGGACTTCAACATTCACACTGGCGTACCTAAATATCTGCAAGAGGTGCCGGCCATCGGCCCAGGCGGCAAGTATATGCTGCGGCGGGCTGACGGCGAAATCGTGCCCTTGGTGGAAGTGCTGCGCACTGATGTGGACGCGGCTGGCAACAAGCTGATGGACCTGTATGTGGTCGAGGCCGACAACTCGAAGCGCCTGGTTCTGCGGGAAGTGTATACTGAGAAGGGCGGCGTCCACTATGCGGCCGAGCCGGCGGCTGACCTGAAGGCTCGCGGCGAGCGCCTGATGACGTATGGCGACTATGTCCCGGAAGCCCGTCGGTTCACGTCAGCCCTCCTGAAGGTCTGGGGCGAGGGCGACCGCAACGGCCGCGTGTTTGAATTCCCCAAATGCGATTTCCACATCAGCCAGGAGACATTCGATGATCCGGAACAGTACCGCATCTTCCTGGAAGCCTGCGATCTGGCCAGCAAGAACGGCTCGACGTACTTTATTTTCGACCGGGACGAAGTCACCCTGTCGGCGTGCTGCCGGCTGCGCACGACGATTGACGACAACCGGATGCTCAAGCACCCGGAATCCATGCGGTTCTGCGGGTTCCAGAATGTGACGATTAACATTCCGCAGGCTTCGTATCGGGCGGCTCGCCGCGGCCAGAAGACAGTGGAAGGACTGTTGGAAGAGATTGACCAGACCATGGATTTGGCGGTGGAGGCGCATTTGCAGAAGAAGGCGAAGATCGCGGAGATGATGAGCGGGCCAGGACGGCCGCTGTGGCAGATCGGCAAGATAGCCTGCGACGGCCGGCCGTACGTGGAGCTGGACAAGGCGACCTACATCATCGGCCTGATCGGCGTCAACGACGCGGTGAAGTTCCTCACGGGCAAGGAAATGCATGAGTCGGAAGAGTCGTTTGCCATGGCTCTGCGGATTGTCTCGCACATGTTCTTGCGCGCCAGGCAGTACTCGCAGCAGCACGGGCTCAAGTTCACGCTGGAGGAATCGCCCGCCGAGAGCGCTGCGCGCCGCCTGGCCAAGGCCGACCTGATCTATTATCCGCAGGAGGCCACGGACATCGTCAAGGGGCCGGAGGACGCTGTCTACTACACCAATTCGATTCACTTGGCAGCGGAAGCTCCGGTTTGCCTGGTGGAGCGCATCGAGAAGCAGGCGATGTTCCACAGCGTGATTGAGTCTGGAGCGATTACGCATGCGTTCATCGGCGAGGAACGGCCATCGTCCACAGCGATTGCGGAATTGATGCGGGAAGTGTTTATGCGGACGCAGTCGGCTCAGGTGACGATTTCGCCGGAGTTCACGTATTGCTCGAAGTGCGGGCATCAGTCGCGCGGCTTGCAGAAGAACTGCCGCCAGTGCGGCTCCGAGGAAGTCATGGGAGAAACCCGCGTGGTGGGCTATTTCAGTAAAATTCAGAATTGGAACAAGTCCAAGCGCTACGGCGAATTGGTGGCCCGCCAAAAAGGCCGCTACGCAGTGGAAGCAGCCCAGTGAACAAACCGGGGGACGGTGGCGCCTGTTTGGGCTTTGCGGCAAGGTGATTTTTGACTATGAAGGTGGTCTGCGAGGTGTAGGATGGCAGATGATGGCTTGAAATATGTTGTTCACGTGTTTGGCAAGGAAGGGTGCGCGAAGTGCGCGATGCTCAACCGCCGCCTGGACACGTTGCTGGCGTCGCCGCCGTGGCAAGGGCGGTTCGTCAAGAAATACCAGGATTTGGGCACGGAAGACGGCCTGATGGCGTTTTGCATGGCGCAATGCCTGAATCCGAGCCGAGTGCCAGCGATGCTGGTGACGCAGGTCGACGCGGAGGGCCGCGAAAGTTACATCGAGAACCCGACCCCCGGCGCAGAAGACCCTGTCTGCCGACGCTCGCGCCTGTACCAATATATTGGCTTGCAGACAGACTACAGCGACGAAGGCAAGGGCATCATCACGCCAGCGATGGTGGAGGCAGTCCTTAAAGAGGCTGACCGCGTCGTCGTCAGCTGAGCGGTTTGGCTGCAATGGCAGGGAGCGGTCGGTTTACGAGCGCTCCCTGCGGCTTGTAAGGAAATGAGTTGAGCGGCGCAAGGTCGCCGTCCGTTCTGTGGGATGTTTTTTGATGTCTTCTTTTTCGGCGATTCACGCTTTTCAGCAACATGCCAGCCTGGTTGATTATCCTGGTCGGCTGTCAGCGCTGATGTTTACCCAGGGATGCAATTTCCGCTGCGGGTTCTGCCATAATGTCACGCTGCTGGCTGGCGATGGCAAGAACTACACCTGGGAGGAGCTGGAGGAGATTGGCCAGCGCTTCAAGCGACAGTGGGTCAAGGGCGTCGTGATCAGCGGCGGCGAGCCGACCATCCAGGCGAGTCTGCCGGAAACGATTGACTTTTTCCGACGTCATGGCTTTGCCATCAAGCTGGACACGAATGGCAGCCAGCCAGCCGTGCTGGAAGCCATCATCGACCGGGTTGACTATGTGGCGATGGACATCAAGTGCGCCCTGGATTCCTATAAGGCGCTGACCGGTTTTGACGACTACGAGAAAATCCGTCAGTCCGTGCGGCTGGTCATGGAACGCGCCCGCGACTATGAATTCCGGACGACGGTGATTGAGACGTTCCACTCGGAGCAGGAGCTGCATGATTGCGGCAAGCTGGCGGTCGGCGCCAAGCGCTATGTCGTGCAGCCATTTGTGCCGCATGATGATCTGCTGGACGTGGCGTTGCGCCAGCAGCCGCGCACGCGGCCGTCCTACCTGCAAGAGGCTGCAACTATCCTGCGAGCATACGTGCAGGAAGTCCAGGTTCGCGGCGCCTGAACAAAATAAGGCCCCGCCTGATAATGCAGCGGCACCGAACGAAATAGACGCTTGGGCGCCTCAGAGCAGTCTGAGGCGCCCTTTTGATTGCGCTATTTTTACGCGGTAATGTGCAAAATCTTGTGATGAATACTTGTATGCTTTCAGGCACCGCATGTAGTTCAGCTTCAGCTTGCAGTACGTAAGCTTTTACGCCATGGCTTCGGCCAGGATGGCGATGCCTTCCAGGACTTGCTCCCGGTTGATGGTCAGAGCCGGCATCAGGCGGAGGGTCTGTTCGCCGGCAGTCAACACCAGCAGGCCGCGCTTGCGGCAGCCTTCCTGGATGGCCTTGACCTTTTCGCCGACATCGACGCCGAGCATGAGGCCGAGGCGGCGAATGTCCGTGACATAGCTGTGCTTGGCCTTCAGGGCCGTCAATTCCTGTTCGAACAATTCACCCATGGCATTGGCGTTGGCCAGAACGTTTTCCTGTTCCAGGGTTTCGAATACGGCGATGCCAGCGGCGCAGGCGAGCGGCGTGCCGCCAAAGGTGCTGGCGTGTGTGCCGGGCGTCAACACGTCGGCGAGGCGCTGCTGAACCTCAAAGGCTGCGAGCGGGATGCCGTTGCCCAGGGCCTTGGCCATGCTCATGGCGTCTGGTATCACTCCGAAATGCTGGTGGGCGAAGAATTTGCCGGTTCTGCCCATGCCGGTCTGGACTTCGTCGAAGAGCAGCAGCAGGTTGTTCTGGTCGCAGAGCTGGCGCAGGCCAGTGAGAAATTGCGGGGTGGCAGGGACGACGCCGCCTTCGCCAAGCACTGGTTCGACGAGGATGGCGGCAGTGCGGGGAGTGATTTTGGCCTTGACTGAATCAAGGTCATTATAGGTCGCGAAGTCGAATCCGGGCATATCGGGCTGGAATCCGACGCGGTATTTGCTGCGCCCAGTGGCGGCGAGGGTGGCGAGGGTGCGGCCGTGGAAGGAATTTTCCATGGCGATGATGTTGTTCTTGCCGTCGCTTTGGGTGTTGCCCCAGCGGCGAGCCAGTTTGATCAGCCCTTCGTTGGCCTCGGCGCCGCTGTTGGCGAAGAAGACCTTGCCGCCAAAGCTGTGGTCAGCGATAAGCTTGGCGAGCTGGGGCTGCTTGTCGTTGTAAAATAAATTAGAGGCGTGTACGAGCGTGCCGGCCTGCGCACAGAGGGCGGCAGTGACGCGCGGATGGCAGTGGCCGAGGTTGCAGACGCTGATGCCCATGGTGAAATCCAGATAACGACGTCCTTCCGCATCCCACAGATAGGAACCCTGGCCCCGCACCATCATGGTGTCGCGGGTGTAGGTGTTCAGGACATGGTCATTCTGCATGGCAAGAAGACGTTGGAGTTCGGAGTTCATGGCGCTTTTCCTGGATGGGGTGATAGGTGCGATGACACGGTGGAAAGAAAACGGCCGGGTCTGATTGCCAGACGCGGCCGAAGGGAAAATGGCGGCGGGCGGCTGGTCAATTCCGGTCGGGCGCGGTGACGCATCGGATCACGTCGCGATCAAAGTAGTTGATGCTCATGCCGGCGTCTACCGTGATCGTCTGGGCATTGATGCCGCTCGACCTGGGGCTGAGCAGAAAGGCGACGACTTGGGCTGCCTCGTCCGTACCCAATGCTTGGCGGCGGGGGATGATTTTTTCAGCATACAGGTAGGCGTCGATATAGCCGGGGATGCCAGCTGACGCCGAGGTTTTGAGGAGGCTTGGGCCGACCGCGTTGACGCGGATGAACGGCGACGCGACCTGGCTCAAAGACTTGGCGAGAAAGGCGACGCTGGAGTCGAGCGCGGCTTTGATTGGACCCATGTAGCCGTAGTTTTCTGAAGCCATGCGGGTGGTAGAGATGCTCATGGTGACAATCGACGCATCCGGGGCAAACAGCTCCCGCAAGCGGTCGCAGACCTGAATCAGGGAAAAACAGGAAATGTCAACGGCTTGCAGAAAATCTTTTTTCAAGGTGGCGTGAAATGGCTTGAGTCCTTCGCTGAAGTTGGCAAAGGCGATGGAGTGAACCAAGCCATGCACGACTGCGACGTGTTTTTTGATTTGGCCAGCAAGGCCGGCGATGTCGTCGTCTGATTCGACATTACAGACGATGCAGGGCGCGTCTGAGCCGACCAGACTGCGGTTTTTATCAAGCAGTTCCTGGTCTTTGAACACGTAAATGATGTTTGCGCCGACCTCGCGCAGAACCTGGGCGACCGCCCAGGCCACGCTGCGGCGGTTGGCTACGCCCATCACGACGATGTTCTTATTCTGAAGACGGAGAAAATCCATGAATCCAGCTCAAATGAAGTGCAGAAAAATGAAAATAGCGACGAAAAGTTAATATAACCGAGTTTCGGTCTTCCGCCAGTCAGGACGAGGGGGGTGGAAATTAGGGGTGAGGGTTTAGTAGTAGTGCGTCACTCGTTGATAACGGTCATCCCGACAGTATATTTCAACGTTAACTGTAGCGCTTCTACGGGGCACCTGTTTTGGGGTATGCCTTCCCCCCAGGCTAAAGCCTGGGGTTAAGCATGGTTAAGCGCCTACGGCGCAAGCGGGCATGACTGTAAGCATGATGCATCTTCATCGTCTGAAAGCTTGTACAGGATACGTGTCTTCGTGCCGCTGTCCACTAAGGTCCACTTCCGTCCACGTCCACTGCCACTAACGTCCACTTCTGTCCACAGTCCATCGTCTATTAACGTCCATTAACGTCCATTGTCCACTGTCCACTAAAGCACTTTACCCGGGGTGGCCTAGCGCTACTGGTTGCCGGAACTCCGAGTATCAATCGGTGACTAATACTGCAAGCATTCATCACAACACTTCGCACATAAACGCCTTGGGACTGACACGGAGAGGCGGCGCATTGAGCGACATTGATTGCCGTCGGGTTTATTCTCGGCTCAAGCGGTCGATGGTTTCGCCGACTTCGCGCCGCCAAGCGTCGACCTCAGGCTGCGATTCCCGGGTTAAGACTTGCTCGAAGCGCTCACCGACCAGTTTTTCAGCGGCGTTTAGGTCCTGGCCAGGATTTTTGCTGCGAGCTGTAGCGATAGCCTGCTTGAGCAAGTGGATGTAAGCTACGTCTTCCAGCCCTTCGCGGACAGCTTCCAGGCGCTTGGTCGGTATGGGTATTTTATTCAGGCCGCGCCAAGTGATGCCGTCGTCGTAGCCGTCGCGGTGGTCGAAGCCGTCGTCACCCTTGGAGGAGAAGGACGACCAGAAGGCGACGCCGTCGAGTTTTTTCTGGTATCCGAGCCAGGGGAAGAGCCTGTAGTAGGTCAGCACGGGCAGGGTTTGCATGTTGGTGTTGCAGCGATAGGCCCAGAGGGTGCAGCCGCGTGACTTGAAGTACTCAATGGCTTCCGAGCCGGTTTTTGGGTTGAACAGGCGTCCGGAGATGACGGACCAGACCTTGAAATACTCTGGCAGGCCTGCGGCGGTCAAGTCATCAAGGCTAGCGCCTGAGGGCGGCGGCGTACTCAGATATGTCGCCATAAAGCGCCAGCCTGGGTTGACTGCGGCGATGCGCTGGCGCAGTTCGGCGGCCTTGGGGATATCCTGGAGGCTGAATTCATCACGGAGGGTGCCGTGGAAGATGAAGTCGTCATAGGTGAAGCCCATGTCCAGGAGTCGCTTGGCCATGGTTTGGTGCCATTCGACGTCGTCGGCCGTGCCCCAGGCGAAGACGACTTTCATGTCCAGTCGCCGCGCTTCTTCGAAGAATTCCTGGTTTGCGTGCAGAACCCGTTCGCGGTCATAGCTGGGGCCTTCTTTGGGCTTGGGGCCGATCCAGCGGCGGTCGTTGACAAAGCCGTTTTTGTAGTGGTGTGATTCGGTCATGGTCCATTTCACGTGGTAAGCGTGCAGCAGCCGAAGCAGGCCAGTTTCGTCCAGCGGCGTCATTTGGCCGGTCCAGAAGAAGCAGTCCAGGGGCCAGTCTTTTGTTTCTGGTAAGGTGAAGTTCCAGACGGTCGCCAGCACAGGGATGCTACGGTTGGGGATGGTGTAGTCATGCAGCGGCTTGAGCGTCAGCTCAGTGGCGTAATCGCCGGGTGCGACGTCGCGGGAGTTGAACATCACCCAGACGCGGACGGAACTGCCAGGAGTCACGGTCACGATGTTGCCAGGGGCGCGAACCAGCGGCGCGGTGATTTTCTCGCCGTTGTGGTCAACGAAAGGCTCGAAGTAGATTTCGAAGTTGTCGCAGGAGAGAAAGGGCTTGCCCTTGACCAGGCTGGATTGGGGGACGACGCGCAGGTCAAGGCGCGGTCCGCAGAGCAGCCCGCTGATGATGAAGCAAACTGGTTCGCGTTCATTGCTGGCTTGCCGGAAACGCAGGGACAGGTCACCGTGCCGGTAGTTCATGGGCGGCATGGCGTCGGGCTGGCCGATTTCCCAAGGCGATGTTTCCCAGACGAGGTAGCGGTAGCTGTTTTGGAAAACTCGGAACCCGTTGATGTTGGCGGCGATAGCCTCGGTCGTTGCAGCCGGAACGATTTGTTTTTGGCTAAGGGCGGTTTGCAGGGCTTGTTCGTAGGCGCTGATTTCCTCGGTGATTTGGGTCAGAGCCTGGATTGCGCCCAGATGGACGTGGTGCTTGCTGTTCCGGAGTTGCCCGAGTGTGTTTTGCAATTCATTGATGTGATCGCGCATGGCGGCCAGCCCCGGAGCAGTGCTGGAGAAGCCGCGTTCAAGCAGGGCGCTGGTCAGGACGTTGCCATTGCCGTCAGTCAGCCCGATAACGACTCGGGCGGTGCGGTCATCAGCGATGGTCACTGGCAGGGTGAAGGCGATTTTTCCTTCGACCGGGGCTGGCAGGACAGTGTCGTTGGTGGCGAGGCGGAGGTTGCTGTCATCAAAAAGCATGGTGCGGATGGCGAGGGCGGCTGGCAGTTCGCCGGTGACGCTGAGGCGGACATGGTTGCAGCCCATCTGGAAACTCTTGTCGTGCAGCTCCAAGGTGACTTTTTTTGCTTCGGCGCCAGGCGTGAAATGGAGTTTTCCCAAGTAGGCGCGCTGGCTGTAGCTGCCGCTTTTGACGGTGGGTGCGGCTGAGAGTTCTTTGGGGACATGGTGGCGTTCGCGGCAGACTCTCAGGCCACAGTATTCGCCGATTTGCGGCTGTGGCAACTTCAGGTCAGTATATGGGATGAACATTTCGATGATCCAGCTGTCTTGGTGGCGACTGGTGCTGATCTTGATGCCGTTGCCATTCCATCGCTTGTCGCCGTTTTTGGAATCATACAGTGAACCCAGGGCATTGACGCAGAAGTGGTAGAAGGTCTCTTTGCCGCCGCCTGTGTCAAGGAGGATTTCCAGGCAGTCATCATTGAAGATGCTCAAGTCGCGTTGGTCATACAGGGCGACCAGGTTGGCCATGTCGGGTTCGTGCATGATAGCGCCGAGATAGAGCCCGGTCGGGCTGTGGAGCATGCGGACTTCGGTTATCGCTTGGGGCGGCTTGCCGTTTCTCTTGAGCAGAGCAGGCACGACGGGGGCGCTGGCCCACTCCGGCTCGTCCAGAGCGCCGTCCAGGGTCAATTCCCGGGCGGTGAACGGGGCAGTGAAGTTCACGTCAACCATGCTGGCAGCAAAGCCGGTGGCGACTTTTTCCGGCGGCACGGGATAGTAGGTCGGGGGTTCGGGCACAGCGACGTTGGGGGTGGGGAATTCGCGGCCAGCAGCGAGGGCGAGCGCGTCCTGGCGGATTTCGGCGCTGGTGAGGGCGCGCCGGAGAATTCGCACTTCGTCGATCAGGCATTGCCCATTCCAGGTTTTAGGCGCACCGAGGGTGAATTCAATGGGTGCGGCGGTCATTTTCAGGAATTTGGCGGTTCCGACTGGGTCGCCGTTGAGATAGAAGGCGGACTGTCCGGCGTTGGCATCCCAGGTCACGGCGATTTGATACCAGGTTTCGTCGGCGAGAGGGATGTCCTTGCTGATGCGGCCGGCGTCAGAGTTGCCGTTTTGGAAGAAGGTCAAACATTCTTGTTGTGCCGGTTTTTGGACGATAAAGGAATTGGCGCCAGCCCATTCGAGGGCGTCGCGCTTGGAGCTGTCAAAGACGAGTTTGAACAGGACACAGTGGTTATAGCCGCCAGCGCGCCACTGCGGCTTGACCATGAACTGAAGCGTGCCGCAACTGGGAAGAAAATTGCGTTCAGCCGGGAAGGCGACATATTTACTGCCGCGGCAGACGTCGAGAGCAGCAGGACGCGGCACGCTGTCGGCGAACGGGTATCCCGCAGCTCCAGCGGTGATTTGAGCCTGGTTGACGACCATGCCGTCAGCATTGCCGATCTCAGGGGTGACATCAGCGTTGAAATGTGCCAGGAACAGGATATCTTCCTGGGCGACGCGGGCAAAGTCTGGGGCAGCAGCGAGAATGGCGCTGGCCGCGCCGGCAGCAAGAAGAAGCAAAGTGCGTTTGAACATGGTGGTTCAACCTGGGGTGTGGGGAGGTGGCGTTGGCGGTCGCGGGGGATCAGTTCCAGAGGTTTTGGTTTTCGTCATAGCCGCGGACGAAGACGGAGTCGCGCGCTTCATTGCGGTTGACGCTGGCGACATGGCCGTCATGGTAGCCGATGTTGGCGCGTCCGCTGTGGCGGAGGTGGATTTGGCCGTTGTCTGAGCTGGCTACATGGTAGTAGACAGAGGATGTTTGGGAAATGATGCCTTGGTTTTTCCAGGCCGAGTTGCTCATGGAGTCCACCAGTACGGGCATTTCCGAAGGGCCGAGGGTATAGAGTTTGGCGCCGCCGTAGCCAGCGAGTTTTTTCTGCAATCCATAGTGCATATAGGTACCGGTCACGCCGATGAGGATGCCGTAGGTCTGTCCATAGCGTTTACGGTCAGGGTTGGAAGCCCAGCCAGCGACTTCCGGATTGTAGCCGAGTTCCGGGCACATAAAGCTCTGATAGCTCGGATAGGAGAGCGCCGGAACCTTGCCCCATACGTGCCAGGTCCAGGGGCGATCAGCGGCGTAGAATTTGGGCAATTCGCCTTCGTTGTCATCGACATAGATTTGGATTTCGAGCATGCATTGTTTGATGTTGTTAGTGCAGCTGATGGCACGTGCCTTGGCGCGGGCCTTGCTCAAGGCAGGCAGGAGCATCGCAGCCAGGATGGCGATGATGGCAATGACCACAAGCAGTTCAATCAGCGTGAAGGATTCGGTCTTTTTGAACATGGCAAGACTCCGGGGCTGGGGGTGAGAGGTTGTATCGACGGGTGGAAAGGGTGAGCGATTTAAACCGAGACAGGAATGTCCTTGGCCGGGCCGACGGATGGGCGAAGGAAAAATTGCGTTGGAACGGTTCGGTGGAGCGCATCGCCAGCATAGCCGGTGCGCGACAGTTCAGCGATGATGTTGACGGTCTCCGCGCTCATGGTAAAGCGCGAATGATTGATAGTGCTCAGGCGTTGAGAGGAGTCGATGTCGTCATAGCCGATCAGCGAGATGTCGTCAGGGATGCGCAGGCCGCGACGGAGGAGTTCGGCCTCGACTTGAAAAGCGAGGGCGTCATTATGGCAGAAGAGAGCCGTGGGGCGCCAGTCGCTGGAGAAGAACTCGTCCAAGGCGGCGGCGACTTCGTCTAGTGTAGCTTGCGAGCTAATTTTGACAAGGCGCGTGGCCAGGCCCGCGGCAGTGGCGGTGGCCGCCACGCTTTTACATCGGTCGCGGGCGCAGTGGTCAAACACACCCTTTTTGAAGTCTTTGTCGATGATGCCCAGGCGGCGATGTCCGCGCCGAAGCAGTTCTATGGCCATATTCCGCGCCCCATCGGTAGTGTCGGCCGCGACTGTGCTGATGTGTGCGCGGTCGCTCAGGCCGTCCATGAGTACTTGAGGCAGGAAGTCGCAGTCAAGCAAAGCTTTGAAAACAGGATCAGGGACGTCATAACGTCGTCCCAGGACAATGACGCCGAGGGAGTCGGGGACAAACGAGTCCAGCCATTGTGAAATCTGGGCGGCTGGCAAAAAAGGCGAAGGCAGGGATAGGATATTGACGGATATGTGCAACTCGGCTGCGCGATCCATGACGCCGCCAATCATCTCCAGGCTGCGTAGATTCGAAACCGCCAGTTGCTCTGACATCTTCAGAGGAAGAACGAAATTCAAAAACGGAAAACTCGTCCGGCAATAGGACAGAATTTCGCGGGAGACGATCAGGCCGCTGCCCCGCGTACCCGCGACGCTGAGCAGTCCTTCCGACAGCAATGCCTCAAAGGCTTGATGCACCGTGTTGCGGTTGACGCCCAGCTGCTCGGCCATGCGACGCTCAGAAATAAAGCGAGTCCCAGGACGAGGACGGCGGCGGATGATCGCCTGACGGCATTGGTCGCTGATCTGGACATGCAGCGGAACCGATGACGAACGGTCAAGAACAACTTCAGGATGTAAATACTGGCGCGACATATTATACCTATATCCTAAAAGTGATATAATGTATTATACCAGTTGGGGGCAAAAAAAACAAATTCGTCGGCGAAAAAAATAAGGGCGGGAACTTGGCGCCCATTGATAATGACCATCCCGACTGCATGTTTTCAGCGCTAACTGTAGCATCTCTACGAGGTGCCAGTTTTGGGGTATGCCTTAAGCGCCTACGGCGCAAAGTAATATGGCTGCAATCATGATGTGCGCCGCGCCCCCTGGGTAAGGAGTATAATATTTTGAACTCTGAAAGGGCGACCCACAACGCTGACCAATCCATGCCCAAAACTCAACTGCTTTTTTTAGGCTAAAGTTGTCGGCGTCGTATTCAAAGCCGTCTAAGCGTTGGCTGGCTGCCAGGGCGCGCAGCTAATTTTGCCAACGCGAGTCGGGCGCAATTGATCATAAACGTGATGATGTGTTGGTAGGTGGATGATGCTGGCAGCGCTGACTTGGCGTTCAAGGTAGGGGTACGATTTTGAGCCAATCGAGCTTCATGCCGCGGTTGTCGGCATTGGTCATGGTAAGGCGGTGCTGACCTGCCTTGAGTTCAAGGATTAGCGCCTTGCGGTTGTGGGCGACCCAGACTTCCCGCCACTGGTTTGTTTTTGTGCTCCAGCCGCCGGTGCCGGGGAAGAGGAATGGGGTGTCTTCCTGGTTGAGCGGAGCGCCGTCCACGGCGACGTGGCGGGCGACGCCGTCTCCGAAGGCGTGGCAGGCGCGGACCTGGAGGGCGTAGCGGCCGTCAGCCGGAACCGTGAACTCCCAGGTCAGGGCGTGGCCGGCCTTGTCCCAGAACTTGATGGCGTCTTCGTCGCTGTCGGCCTTTGGTTCCTGGAGCGGAACATGGGCCTCCCAGTCCATCAACCTGCGGACGGTGTCTTCGTCGCTGTCGGCTTTCGGTTCCCGGACAACGGCGCCCCCGGTTTCCTCGGCGATGTTTTTCGCCTGGATGGTGATGGCGTCATTGACAGCCGGGTTGAGGCCGGTCAGGTCAGGTTCGCGGTAGAAGCCTGGGAGGTCGTCGCTCAGTGGCGCGGGCTTGATGGTCACGGTCACGGTCGCGGCTGTGACCGGCGTAGTCAGATTGATGCCGACGCGGGTGGGGACGTTGCTGGTGCCGGGGTTCTCAATGACTTCGGAGTCGAGGGTCCAGTCGGCGCCGGTCACGGCGATGTCGACGGCACAGGCTCCGTTGCCATCATAGACGGTCAGGGAGCGTTGGTGGCGGATGAACAGTTTGTCAAAGGTCACGACCGCCGTGGAGAAGGTCTGCGGGGACGCGAAGGAGACCTCGTCGCGGATGATGATTTCCGGTCGTGTCCGGAAGAAGGTGAAGGTCCTGGTGAGGGCGGTCAGCTCTGGCACGTGATACGCTTGGGTCAGGTCGATGACAAGGGTGTCCTGCGCATCGGTGAAGTCGGTCTTGGTGAAGACGCCCTTGGCAGCGCGGCCAGTGTTTTGCAGCTTGCCGGCGACGACTGGCACAGGATGGCCGTAGGAATTGAGGATTTTGCTGACGTAGCGGTCTTTGCTGAAGGTGCGGCGGGTGTATTGCTCGGCGCCGGGATCGACCAGGTAGGCGTGGTTGTTGATGACGACCAGATAGGAGCCGACATCGTTGTGGTTGTGTATTTCGGCATTATGGCCGCCCTTGATGGCGGCGCCGAAGGTCTGCTCGCCGTGCAGGGAACGGCAGATAAAGACGCCGCCCTCTGCAAACAGGTGGCGTGGCTCAATGGTCGGCGTTTCGGGGGGGAGGTTTTCCGCCGCTGTCGGTTCCGCAAAGGCGATCAGAGCAAAGGCAAGAAGTTTGAGGATGGAAGTGTCTTCAATGGTTATGCGTTGGCGCAGGGTGTGCGGATGGGTATTCTGAATCAGCCAAAGTATCGCCGTCGATGGCCTGGCGTTCACAGCGCAGTCGGCAAAGGCCGGCGCCACGCTTTTGTCAATCATGATGTTCTTGGCGTAGGCGCAGGTGTTTTCCACGACAGGATGGTCGAGGATGTCGAGCTTGCCGTCGGTGGCGAGACGTACCATGGCCGCCATGTAAAGGTAATACCCAAAGCCAAAATTCCAGTAGCCGATGCCTTCACTGCAATAGCCGTCCGGGGTGAAGCCGTTGAGGAAGAATGGGTTGGAGATTTCCATGGCGGCGACGAATTCGGCGCGTTCTTCGACCGAATCGCAGACTGTGAGGGCCGTGGCGACGGTGTTGGCCGTGCAGACGGCATTCCAGTTGCTGTGGGTGGTCATCCACCACAGGCCATTTTTGATCTCACCGGTCTGGAAGACCTCGCGGTACGGCTCCAGGACGCGGAGCATGATATTGGCCTTGATATCGGCTCGGAGGTCGGCAGGCAGTTGGTCTTGGAACCACCAGGAGACAGTAGCGGCGAGCAGGGCGCGGGCCGTGGCGCCGAGGTCGCCGTAATAGCGTGTGCGGTTGAAGTTCTCCAGGTCGGCGTCATGAGCCGACATGACCCAGCTGCGGTCAGCGCAGAGGGCTCTCAGTTCGGCTTCCAGGGCAGGCATGAATTCGCCCTGGTTGAGGAAGCCTTCCGCTTTGGCGAAGGTCAGAATGCGTTGTGTCCTCGTGAAGTAAGGCACTTCGTAGCGCCTGCGGTTGCCGCTTCGGGTGAATTCCAGGTAGAGTTCATCCGGCAGTTCTGGCGGCGGGCTGGCTGCATCTCTGCGGGCCTCGGCGATGATCCTGGCCGCGCCTGGCAGGCTGGCGATTTTCTCCCAGGCTTGGCGGTCGCTGACCGGTTTGCCGAAGCCGGTCGGCTGGGTTGGCAGCCAGCTGGCGATTTGTTTGACGCGGTCTGGGTCGAAGGCAGGGAAGGCTTTGGGATTGTTGGCTCTGATGAAGGTGGTTTTCATGGTTTTGGCCTCTTCTACGGTCAGTCCCAGGAGGGTGAAGCCTTCAAGGTCAGCGACGCCAGGGCGGCATTGAAAGAAGGGATTCGGACGGTGACAGCCCGGGCGGTCGCCAGGGCTTTGGCGACTAAGGTGAATTGGCCCCATTCTTGTTGCTTGGGCAGAGCGAGGCAGATTTCATTGTGCAGGTCAACGCGGTTCAGGTGTTTGCCCTGCTCGTCCAGGAAAATTAGGTAGACACCGACAGTCTGCGCCTTCTCGCTTCGGGTTCAGAATTGCACAGCGTATGTTAATTTTGGTTTGACAGCCAGGCCGGTTTGGCGCAGTTCGCTGCCAGCGGCAGTGGGATGGCCGCTGGCAACAGAGCAGCGCTGGCCAGGATGGACAACAAGGCAAGACGTTGAAAAAAATGCGTCATGGAATATAACCCTTTCTAAAAGTGATGCAAGGACGCCGTAGGCAGGTGGAATGTAATCGGTCACCGATTGATACGAGGGGCGAGGGGCGAGAAACTGGTGTTTTATCCGCAGATTACGCTGATGGCGCAGATTTTTTGGGGGGGCATGGGGAAATCAGTTGCACAGCGGCAGAAACGCTAAAGGTGCGAAACATACTGCAAGCCGAAGCTTGAACTACATACGATGCCGCAGCCGTTGTCCACCATGTCCATACCGTCTACAGCAGCGGGACGAATGTAGCACTGAAAACATGCTGCTGCGATGGCCGTTGTCAGCGGGTAGCCGATTACGATTCCACTTCCTCGCAGGACGTGACAAAGTCGCCATGACGTGCTATGGTAAGGCATGGCATGACCATAGTTGTTGTCAATGTGCAAGATGTCGTTGTTGGGGGGCTTGCCGTTATGTTGAACAAAGCCGAGACAGCGGACGTGCCCGAGCGGGATTTTTTCAAGGTTCTGCTGGAGGATCTTGTCTGCCATGAGCATCCCCTGGTCGCGCTGGCCCAGGAGGTTGACTGGAGCCGTTTTGATGAGCTGCTGGCGGATTTGTTCAGTCCGAATCGAGGACGTTATTCGTGTCCGACGCGCCTGATGGTTGGCCTGCTGATGCTCAAGGAGCTGAGCGGTCTCAGCGACAGAGTCCTTCTTACTTACTGGACGGAAAATCCCTACTGGCAGTATTTCACCGGCGGCGTCTATTTTGAGCACCAAGCACCCACTGTGCCGAGCAGCCTGAATCGCTGGCGGCATCGATTGCAACATTGCGGCGGCTATGCGTTGCTGGAGGAAATGCTCGGCGACCGCCAGCAGCGGCGACAGTTCGCGCCTGTCTGGGCGGATAGGAGAGAGCAGCGCCCCAGGAGAAAGGCAGCATCTGCCAAAGCAGCGTCCGTGGACGCAGAGTCCGATGAACTGCTGCTGCCGTTGCAGTAAAGGACGCGGTTGCTCCGGTCGGCTCAGGGTAATTTTCCCGCAGTGGTTTCTTTGGGCATGACTTGGCGACTGGCGCCAGGATGGCCGAGACTGCTTATTGAGCTGGCGGCGCGACTGGCTGCTGCGGCGCGGGCGCGGGGCGGGCCGGTGCGACTTGCGGCGCGAAGCGGCGGGGCGGCATCTGCGGCTGTTGTGGTGTTGGCGTCCGTTGCTGTCGGCGTTGGCGGGCCGCTTCCTGGGCATCGAGCCTGCGTTGCCTGGCTTCTTCCTGGGCGGCGTTCCTGGTGAGGAAGTTGGTGATCAAACGCCGAGTCATTTCATTTTGACAAGTTTCCAGGTGATTCTGCAAGGCGGTGACGATTTCCGGCGAAGGCTGGGGCAGGCGAACCAGCCCGCGGGCGGCAGCGTCGCGGATGTCGAGATTGGGGTCGCTCATGCTGGCGAGGAGGATATCCTGCCAGCCTTCAGGACGGAAGGTCGCGATTTGCAGCAAGGCTTGCTGCCTGACGGCGACGTCGGCATCCAGGCAGGCGTCAAGCAGCAACTCGCCGCGCTGCGGTTCTGGCAGAGCTGCGCAAGTGCGCACGGCGAGCAGGCGCGCTTCCGCCTCTTTTGCCTTCATCAGGGTCTGGATGTGTTCCGGGGTCAGTTCCTGGCGTCGGCGGGTGATGACAGTCGCGGCCATTTGCCGGACTGGCGCTGAGGGCGATTGTATGAACGGCAGGAAAAAGTCGAGGGGACGCGGATCGGCCTGGTCGGCGCCGATGGCACGGAGTGCTTCTGCTTGCAGTTCCGGCGGCCCCTGCGCCAGCAGCTCCTCGTAGAGCGGCCCTGATTGGTCTGGAAAGACGCGGAGCAGCGGCAAGAGGGACTTGCGCAGATCAGCCGGGAGTTGGCGGTCGCGGAGCATGGCGCTCAAGGGCGGGAAGGCGTCCGGGTCGAGTTGTCCGGCGAATTGTCGGACAGCTTCGGCGCGGACGGCGATGTCCTGGTCATTGAGGAGATTTTTGAGGATAGGTGTCCCATCGCCGCCGAGGCGGGCGGCAGTGCGGGCCAGTTCTTGGCGCACGGCTGGAACCGGGTCTTGCGTCAGGGGTTGCAGGCGGACGGCACGTTCTGCCTCCTGGCCAATGACTTGCGCGTAGGCGATCAGGGCGAGCGTGCGCACTTCGGCGTCCGGATCAGCGAAGAAGGTTTCGATTTTGGCAGGCGCCAGCGGTTTCGGGAAGAAGCGGGCGCCGCTGAGGACGTTTCGGCGGACGGATGGGTCATCGTCGCTGAGGGCGTGGTTCAGGCAGGCCAGGGCTTCCTCGGTTTCTTCGTCCGTGCGTCCGCCGCCGGCTCGGATAGTGATGTTGCCGGTGATGGCGACCGGCCCGCTGAGGGATATGCCGCTGGCTTCAGGAATCAGTGCTGAGGCAATGCGGCGGATGTGGACGTCAGGGTCGCGCAGGAGCCTGAACACTGGCATCCTGGCACCGGGCGGGAACATGCGGTCTTCGGTCAAGGCGACTAGGGCGCTTTGGCGGACGACGGCGTCCTGGTCAGAAAGGCAGTCGATGACGGCCTGTTCGGCTTCTGGAGTATTGTATTTGCCAATGATCATGGCGGCTCGGCGCCGGTCTTCGACAGTCGGGCTTTTCAGGTCGCGGAGGCATTTGGCAATGGTCTCCACCTCGGTTTCGGTCAGCTGAACTGTCGGCTGGCCGGGCGTGGGCAGGGGGCGCTGCGGTCGGGCCGTTGGCGTGGGGATGGGACGGGGCGCCTGAACCGGCGCTTGGGCGCGTGCTGTCCCGGCCAGCAGGGCGACCAGGCCGATGGCGAGCATCCGCCTTGAGTATCGGAGAAGGGCATTGAGCCTGATAGCGAGGGTCAGGGTGTTCCTGGTCTGGCTCATGGTGTCGCTCCTGTCCGAATGGTTTAGTTCGAGCTGCCGCTTATTTGAAGAATCGCTTGGCGTTTTCGATAAAGGCTTTCAGGCGCGGGTGGACATTGTCGGTACAGGCGTCGGCAAAGGCTTGCAGTTTTTCCTTTTGGTCTCGGGACAGGTTGGTGGGCACTTCCACGATGACTCTGACGTATTGGTCTCCGCGTGGGTGTCCCTTGGTCAAGGCGGGGACGCCGCGTCCTTTGAGGCGCAGTTCAGTGCCGGTTTGGGTGCCGGCGGGAATGGTCATTTTGACCTTGCCGTTGATGGTCGGCACCTCGATGTCACCGCCTAGCGCGGCGACGTGGAACGGGATCGGCACGTCGCAGCGCAGGTCCTTCTCGTCCCGAGAGAAGATTTCGTGCGGGCGTACTCGGATGCGGACGTAGAGGTCGCCGGGAGGCCCGCCGCGCAACCCGGCTTCGCCTTCGCCAGCCAGGCGCAGGCGAGAGCCAGTGTCAACGCCCGCCGGGATGCGGACGGTGAGAGTTTTGCGGCGGCGGACGGTTCCCCGCCCGCGGCAGGTATGGCACGGCTTCTCAATGACGCTGCCGCTGCCTTGGCAGTAGGTGCAGGGCTGGCGGATGCTGAAGAAGCCTTGCGACATCGTCACCTGGCCACTGCCGTTGCATTGCGGGCAAGTGCGTTTGGAGGTGCCGGGTTCGCAGCCGCTGCCTTGGCACACGCTGCAAGTCTCCGAGCGGGGAATCTCAATTTTGCGTTCGAGCCCGAACATGGCGTCTTCAAAGTCGATTTGCAGTTCATACAACAAATCGTCGCCTTCTAAGGGGTCGTTCGGGGAGCGGCGCCCACCGCCGAACAGGTTGCTGAAGAAATCGCTGCCGCCAAAGGCTTGGGCGAAGATGTCTTCGGCGGTCATGCCTCCCATGCCGCCGCGGCCGCCCTTAGTGTACATCTCGTGGCCGAGCTGGTCGTACTGGCGCCGCTTGGACTCGTCGCTAAGCACCTCATAGGCGGTCGAGAGCGTCTTGAACTTTTCTTCGGCTTCCTTGTCGCCCGGATTGCGGTCCGGGTGGTATTTCATGGCCAGCTTGCGGTAGGCCTTCTTGAGTTCATCTGGGGTCGCGTTGCGGTCGACTTCCAGGATGGAATAGTAGTCTTCTGTAGAAGTTGACATGGCGGTAAGTGCAGGGGGTAGATTTAGTTGTTGGTTTCAGGGTTGGCCTCGTCGCCGTCAGGGGCTTCGGCGGTTGGCGGTCCGGAGCTGACCACGACGGTGGCCGGGCGGAGGAGGGTGTCGCCGAGCCGGAACCCGGATTTCCATTGCCGGATGACGTGGCCAGCAGGCAATGTCACGTCCGGCTCTTGGGACATGGCCTCGTGCCATTTGGCGTCAAACTGCTTGCCAGTGGCGTTGATTTCCTCGGCGCCGAGGTTGTCAAAAGTGCGCTTGAATTCGGCCAGGATCATGTGCATGCCCTGCATGAGGGCGTCAAACTCGGCGTTCTGCTCGGCATGGCTCATAGCCAGCTGGAAATAGTCGTATACCGGCAGGAAGTCGCTGATGACGTTGGCTTTAGCCCTTTCGCGGACGTCGTTGTATTCGCGAGCGATGCGTTTGCGGTAATTGTCAAAGTCGGCATGCAGGCGGAGCAGTTTTTCCTTGGTTTCAGCCAGTTCGGCAGCCAGGTCGGGCGTAGCCTCGGTGGTTTCAGCTTCGTCCTCGGCGCTGGTTTCGCCGATTTCGCCTTCAGTGGCGTTTTCGGCGGCTTCGACAGCATCGTCGCCGTCATTCTTTTTAGCGAAGATTTTGTTGAAGAAGCTGTCTTTTTCTTTTTTGGCGTTATGCTGGTCGTTGTCAGTCATGGTGTCGTCGCCGTTGTCGCAGCGACTTTTCGGCGTGTTGTGCGGTGCGTCGTCTTGTGGATGTTTGTTGATGTCGTCCATGAGTCGGAACCTCAAGCGTCGGTCGTGAAGCTGTCTTTTTGGAATCGAGACATACGAAAACTGGCCGCCGCCTTTAGAGGCGCGGCCGGGAGAATTGCCAGGGCGCGGTTGAGAAGGCATTGTCGCCGGCCGCGCTGATGGCGAGTCGGTTACAGCTTGATCTGGGAGAACAGGTCGCCCAGGCTGCCAAAATTTTTGCCTGCACTATCCTTGACATTCATATCGGTGTCTTGTTCCCGTTCCTGCTCAAGAATTTCCGGCAGGGTGAGGGAGATGCGGTTGCCGTCGACTTCGCGGATGACGACTTCGACTTTGCGGCGTGGGGGATAGGCTTTGTAGAGGGCGCGCACTTGCATGTTGCCGCTGCCGTCGACGTTGGCCTGGCTGATGTGGAGCAGTCCGGTCTGGCCGTTGGGCAGGGCGATGAAGACTCCGAACGGCTTTACGCTTTCGACTTCGCCTTCGAGAATCTCGCCCGCGCTGACTTTAGCGACTTCCAGCTCCTGCTCCAGGGTCAGTTCAGCCGGTTTTTCCTCTTTTACTTTCGGTTCGCCGATGCAGAGCGCGAGACGGCGGCGGTCAGGGTCAACAGCGAGGATAGTCACGTCAACCTCGTCACCTTCGGCGAGTACTTCGGATGGGTGTTTGACGTGCTGTTCAACGCCGAGCTGGGAGACGTGGGCCAGGCCGTCAACGCCGGGTTCCAGGGTGATGAAGGCGCCAAAGTCAGCCAGGCGGGCGACTTTGCCACGCCGCCGTGCGCCGACCGCGTAGGCCTCGTCAGTCAGAATGCGTTCCCAGGGATCGACTTCCGCCTGCTTGACGCTTAGCGAAATCCGTTCGCGCTTGCTATCGTCACCCCAGTCTAAATCAAGGACTTTGACTTGGACGGTTTGGCCTTCCTGGACGACTTCCTCGGGTTTCAGGCCGCGTGTCCAGCCTAGCTCGCTGACATGGACCATGCCTTCGACACCGCCAAGGTCGACAAAGGCGCCGAAAGGCATGATTCTTGTGACCACGCCGTTGACGATGTCGCCGACTTGCAGCGAGTCTTTGAGCTTGGCCAGCTGCTTGGCGGCTTCCTGCTCTAAGATTCTCCGGCGGGAGAGGACGATGTTGCGCCCTTCTTCGCTGTATTCGGTGATTAGGAAGGAAAATTTTTCGCCGATATACTCGACCGGTTCTTTTTTGACGCCGCGTCCGTCCATCTGGGAGAAAGGGCAGAAGGCTTCGGCGTTGGCGACTTGGACGGTGAAGCCGCCTTTGCGTTCGCCGGTGACCTTTCCTTCGATGGGCATGCCAGCGTTGTAGGCATCGGCAATGGAGGAATCGGCCATGTCGCTGCTCATTTTGACAGCCAGCTTGATGCCTTCGTCAGTCCAGCCCATACAGAAAGCTTCAATGACATCGCCTTCTTTGACGGTCAGCTTGCCATCGGCGTCAAGCAGGTCTTTTTTGTCAATCAGGCCGTCTGCTCGTGCGCCGAGGTTGACGAAGACGGTGTTTTGACCGATCATGGCTACTTTGCCTTTGACCTTTTCGCCGGTTCGGATGGTGGTTTTCAAGCTGTCCAGTCCGGCTTCGAATAGGCGGGCGAAATCGTTGTTGTCCTGTGTCATGGAGATGCCTGGGGGGAAGGGGTTGGGGCGATGAACTATGAGGGTGGTTGATGATGCGCGTCAGGTCGCTGGTGAAGACAGGGCGGATTGGCGCTGTCGAGCCAGGACTACGGTGGTATCGGGGGTGAGCGGCTGGATGCGTCCGGCTTTGAGTGCGGCTGGGGCGAGCCAGGCGCTGCCGCGGGGAGCGCGTTGTTTCGGCCGGCCTGGGGCGACGAGGGCGGCAGCGCCGTTCAAGACCAGGAATAGACTTGGCCCGGGCGGCTGGGTCGTCAGGTTCAGGGGGGTGCCGGTCATGGTTTCGATTTGGAATTCAGGAGTCGGGGGCTGGTAGCAGCGGTAGCCGGGCAGGTCGCCGCTGGGGGGGAGGGACAGTGGTTCGTGGGCGTTGAAGTCGAGGGTTTCGAACAGAGCGTCATGGTCAATCAGCTTGGGGGTCAGGCCGGCTCGGATGACATTGTCCGAACTGGCCATGCCTTCAATGCCTTGGCCGTGCAAATAGGCGTGGGGGGTGTTGGGCGGTATGTACAAGGCTTCGCCGGGCTGGAGAAGCAGGCGATGGAGAAGATAGGCGAAGAGGGCGCCTCGGTCATGCGGGTGCTGGCGCATCAGGTCAGCGCAGAGGATGTCCGCCGACGTTGGCGCTGGGTCGGCATTGATTTCGGCAGCCAGGTTGTCGAGCAGGGCTGGGATGGCCGGCGCCGGGATGGTGAGCATGGTTTCGCAGAGTTGTCGGAGAGAGGGCGAGGTTTGCCATTGGTCGCGCCAGGGCGCCAGGGCTGTTCGCCGACAGATATCGGCAATAGCGGCCAGGGGTGGACGGAAGCCGATCATGGCGCGGAACGGGGAGATGGCGATGATGATTTCCGGCTTGGGATTCGGGTCTGGATAACGCTCCGGATAGGCCGCGTGCAGGCGGGCGGCGTGGCAGCGGTCCGGGTGGCTTTGCAGGGAAAGGGACTTCTCGCAGCAGAGAATTTTGAGCAGAAATGGCAGTTCGGTTGATTGGCGGCCAGTGCCGAGGACTTCGTTTGGGAAGGCACTCGCCAGGTCGTGCAAGGGGATGTCGCCAGCCGGGGTTTTGGCCAAAGCGCTGGCAGACGGATGTGCGCCGAGCCACAGCTCCGCCCAAGGCGTGGCGTCATCCGTGGCTTCCCCGGTCAGTTCCGCAATTAAGGGAACAACGCTGCCATGCCGACGCTCGCCCCAGGCATAGTGGCGAACCGGACAGGAAAGCGCTATGAAGGTGGAAAAATCGTGCATGCAGCAAGCCGTCAGCAAGACAGAAAGAAAATTTACGCAAAAATATTAATATAACCTTATTTTATGGTAATGTGCGGAATCTTGTGATAGAAAGAGAGATTTGGCGCAGTGATTGTGCTGGTAGACGTCCCGGTAGTGCCCCTACTGGGCACCAGTTTTGGGATATGCCTCCCCCCAGGCTAAAGCCTGGGGTTAAGCATGGTTAAGCGCCTACGGCGCCAAGGGCATGACTGTAAGCATGATACAATTTTGCCGACTGAAGGCCTGTGGAGGACGCATGTCTTCGCGCCACAGTCCACTAAGGTCCATTTCCGTCCACGTCCACGCTCCACTAATGTCCACTTCTGTCCACAGTCCATCGTCTACTGGTGTCCATTAATGTTCACTAAAGTGTCTTATCCTGGGTGCCGAACTCCGTAGCTCGCCGGAACTCCGAGTATTAATGACTGACGCATGACTTATTTAGGGAAGTCGAATTGGCCGATCAATTCAATGGCTGCGGCTTCCGGCTCGGCGTTAGCTCCCCAGGGTTCGCAGCCGTATTTGCCGAGGACTTGGGCGGGCTTCCATTCGGGGCCTGGGGTGAAGTCGTTGTTCAGCCAGTTGTCTGGGGCTGTTTCCGTGCAGATGGTGTCAGCGTCAGAGACGATCCTGGTCACGTTGCTTTGTTTGTCGGTGATACGGAGCGCGAAGAGGGCGGCGGCTGGCGGCTGGCCAGCGTCAGCGGCGTGGTAGGCCAGGCGGTTCCGGCCTGGGCGAATGAAGGTGGTCACGTTGCGGACAGAGATGGTGCCATGGCCGCTGAAGCGGTTGTGCTCAAGAACCAGCTTGCCATTCAAATAAGCCCGGAACAGGTCGTCGGCAGTGCCGTGCAGTTCGACTTCTGCGCCGGCCGGCACCTCGAAGTCGCGGATAAAGCGCGTCTGATGGCCGGGCACCTTGTTGCGGTCAGGGTACCAGACCCAGAAGGCTTCCCGGTGGTCGTTGGTGGATTGGAAGCGTTGGACTGCGGCGCCTTGGCATTCTGGCTGGGGCAGCGGCGGCGGCAGGGCGGCGGCGTCAGTGTAGACGTGGGTGTCATACGGGGCAAAGGCGTCGCTGAATACGCCGTTGGCGGCGGTCAGGGAGCGATTTTCCGTCAGCACCTGCCAGGTCGTCGCCATCGCGCCGCGGAAGGTCGCGGTCACCGGGTCGCCGCTTTCATTCTGGACGATGTAGAAGTTTTTGCCGTCGCAGGTCTTGTGGAGGATGGCGATGGCCGCATTGTCGGCAGTGATGGCTGGCGGAATGACAGTCGGCGAGGTCAGGACTGTCGACATGTCGTTCAGTTCGCGGATGGTGCGGCCTAATTCAGTGATGAAGTCCCAGTTTTCCAGGCCCCAGTTGAAGCCCCAGTAGAACAGCCCGGTGGCGCCGTGGACGATGGCGTTGTAGGCCATGAAGCGGTTTTCAGCGTGATTGGGATAGACTAAGTTCTGGTTGTTCGGGGGCTTGTTCCATTGCCGCCAGGCGAATCCCTGCAAGGTCATCCAGATCGGCTTGCGATCCCAGGTCACTTCCTTGCAGATGTCCGTGTACTTGCCGACGCTGGTCATCATCTTGTCCTTCAGGTCGGAATGTGAATTCGGGCTGGGGATGGGATAGATGTCCACGCCATAGGCGTCGCTGGCAAGGGCGTAGGGGCGGAGGTCCTCTATCTTGCCGCGTGGGGCTTCGTTGAGGAAGATGGGTCGGTAGGGGTCGAGTTCTCGGATGAAGCGGTAGGCTTCCTGGATCGGCTGCCAGGTCTGCCGCCCCAGGCCGGCTCGTCGATGTTGAAATAGCTGATGACGGCAGGATGCGCCATCACCGACTCGTGCTTCTTGATGAAATGGCTCCGCCAGAGTTCTTTCTGCTGTTGGTCTTTGAAGTCAGGAAGCTTGCTGGGCACGGTCGGGACGGCCATGACGCCAGCGTCGGCAAAGGCGTTGACCTGGTTGGCGCCGCATTTGCCGACGTTGAAGCCGGCGGCGACCATGCGCTTCAGCTTTTCCTCCAGGGGCAAGTCGCCGCTGACGCCCCAGAAGCCGAGGGGGAAGAAAGGCTTGCCGTCAATGAGCATGACGCGATCCTCCCGGAAGGTGATCTGGCGGTGCGGCGATGGCGGATAGACCTGGAAGTCGAGGGAGGCGGTCGCGAGTTCTTTGCCATTGGCGTCGCGACCAACCGCTGTCAGCGGGTATTTGCCGACGGGGAGCGGGCGGGGCAGCGCAAACGTGGTGATGCGGCCGCTGCTTTTCACTTCCGTGCTTTGACCGGCCAGATCGACGCGGTAGGCGCTGATCGGCAGATCGGAAACCAGGATGCCAGAGAGCGTTGTGATGGCTTTGTGTTCCGGGAAGGCGGCATTGCCAAAGGCGAAGGGCAGGTCAAGGCAGATTTCCAGGGGCGGGATTTCCGATGTGCATTCTTCTAAGGTGATGTTGTCGAAACGGACAGTGCCGGGATTCTTCAATTCGCAGACGATGTCGATGGTGCTTTCCTGCGGCAGGCTGAAGGTCAGGCGCTTAGTCTGCCAAGAGGAGAAGGAATCAAGCCAGCTGCCAGTATCGCCGACGGGCTGGCCTTGGAGCTGGGGGGTGATCCGGAACCAGGTCGCACCTTGGGAATCGGTGTAGGCCTTGTCAACCCCGCCGCTGACGTCATAGGTCAGCCGATAGAGTTGATTGGCTTTGACGGTGATGCCGGTTTGGGTGGCCTTGGCAGGGCCGACGAGGTTGGTCAGCTCCAGCACTTTGCCATGAGCGCCCTCAGTGTCGACGATGGCGCCGTGCTCAATGTCCCAGCGCGCATTGCCGAGTTCAAAGTCGCCGTTGCGGAAGCGGGACAAGTCGAGGTACAGGATTGGCTCAGTGAAGCAGACGCGGCCAGCGCCCTTGATGCGGAAAACTGCATACGGCAGCCTGTTGAGTTCGGCGAAATTGGCCTGCAGTTCCATGTCCTGCCACTCGCCTGTGCAGGTTACGGAGGGGCCGGTGAATGTCCTCCAGGGATCGCTGCATTCCATGTAGACTTGGAAGATAGTCTTGGGGTCGCCGCGGAATTTCGTCTTCAGCACGTAGTCGTGATTTGGCTGCAATTTCAAGCTATGCTGGATGAAATAGGCGATTTTGTCGTTATCGTTGGTCAATTCAAGGGCGTATTCAGCCTTGACGCCTTCTGGCGCGGTGATGCGCTTGCCGGTGCCGACGTCGTTTCGACTCCAGCCCTTGGGCAGCTGGTCGCCGTCAGCGGCAAAGGTCGGATTGGCGAGCAGGTTGACGGGAAGCGGCTTTTCCTGGGCCAGGGCGAAGGATAGCAGGCCGGCGCAAAGCCAGGCTGCCAGGGCGACGTGGAACGATGCTGTTCTGGACATGGTGAAGCCTTTCGTGGATGAGGGGGACGTGCCAAGGGGTTGTGAAAATGTCAGTCGTGGCCGCAGCGGTGCGGGTTTCGACTTTAGATGTCGAAGACTTCGTTTAGTGACCAGCGCGAGGGGCGTTCTTTGCCGCGGTTGATCCATTTGCCGTTGGTGAAGTCTGGGAAGGAGACTGGCATGCTGCCGAGGGCGATGGACTCTTCAGACAGGCAGGTCAGGCTCATCCAGGCTGCGCAGTCGTACACGTCAATCGGCGGCGCCGTGTGGGTGCGGACTGCTTCTGCCAGGGCGCGCAGCATCAGCGAGTCCATGCCGCCATGCGCTTCGTTTTCGTTCTTCTTGTAGCGTTTCCAGAGTGGATGGTCGTATTTTTCGTAGAAGTCTTCGACCGGCGTCCATTGGTGGACAGTATAGGGGTTGCCAGCGATGTCGATTTTTGTGATGGAAGGGCTGATGCCTTCGATGTAGATGCCGTTGGTGTCTTCCATCCAGATGCCTTTGGTTCCCTGCACGCGGCTGTCGCGGGAATAGGGGCGGGGCAGGGTGACGCCGTGGGTGGCGGTGATGGTTTCGCCGCCAGCGCATTTGATGACGGTGGTGATTACGTCGCCCATGTTAAAGACCAGTCGATTGCCGTTTTCATCCTTTATGCCCAGTTCCTCCGCCTTGTTAGTCAGGCCGCGGGCCTTGGAGGCGGTCGAGGTCAGGGACAGGAAGCGGTTGCCGCGGTTGATGCGCAGGATTTTGGCGGTCGGCCCCAGCTGGTGAGTCGGATAGAGGTCGCAATTGCGGTAGCGGTTGTGGATGGCTCGTTCGATGCCCTCGGTGTATTCCTTGGCCATGCGGAGCAAGTCGTGCTCATAGCCGCAGGCACAATGGATTAATTCGCCGAACAGTCCCTGGCGAACCATGTTGAGGACCATCAGTTCATTGCGGCCGTAGCAGCAGTTCTCCAGCATCATGCAGGAGACGCCGGTGGACTCGGAAGCGTGTACCAGCTGCCACAATTCATCGATTGATGACGCGCCGCCGACTTCGATGGCGACGTATTTGCCGGCCCGCATGACGTTGCACGCAATCCCCAGGTGCGAATTCCAGGAAGTGGCGACTAAGACGACATCAATCGACGGTATCTTCAGCATCTCGCGATAGTCGTGAAACGCGGTTGGCCGCTTACGGCCGCGCTTGTCAAACAGGCTGAGGATTTTTTCGATTTTGGCGTCGACTAAGTCGCAGACAGCGACGACTTCCATTTCTTCCGGGATATTGAAGATGGAGGCCAGCAGGGTTTCGGCGCGCGGGCCGAGTCCGATCAAGGCGGTTTTCACCGGGGCGTAGTCGCTCATGGCAATCCTCATGCAGTGAAAGTGAACGGGGGTGGGACGGTCGACGATGTCATGGCCTGGCTGGAGGCAAATACACCGCGCCCTAAAACTTGACGGCGAATCTGTATTCACAGGAAGTTACTATGTTCATTCTTGCGCAGATTGCAAGTTGGAACCCTAGTCGGAACATCGACGGCTTAGCCTGGCGCTAAGCGCCGATGATCGATGCATCCTCAGCCAGGCCTGGAACTGGTGGGGGCGCCGATGGGGCAAGAGCGATGTTCCCTCAGGATGCATGGCTCGCTGATTTGAATTTTGAGCTTTCGTGTTTAACTTTGTTAAAGCATAGTATTACAAGACGGTCGGAGCTTTACAAGACGGCTTGTGCTTTGTCAGCGCGGGATGCGCCTGGCCGAAAAGTCTTCAGCACAGCAGCAAAATGCTTTGGGTTCCAATTTTACTTAAACAATCAAAACAGTATTGTTTTCATTGTACGGGGTTTATATATGAGCAAAAACAGGAACGGGCATCCTGAAAATGTCATTCCAACAGGATATCTGCTTGACTACGTTTCTAGAAGGAAGCTAAAAGAGACACCAAGGGAATTAGTCCGGCAGCGGGTTGTTCGTGCCTTGATACACGAATATGGCTTTTCGCCGGATGACATGGAGCTGGATTTTCCCATTGGCGGCAGAAAGAAGGTGGACGTAGCCATCTTCCATCATGGCAAGGAACACACCATTGAGAACCTGAGCCGCGCTGTGCTCTGTCGCCAAGAGCCGAAAGTCGGCAAGAAGGTCGTCCGCATCCGCGATTTTGCGCAGGCCGCTAAAGACCTTGATGAGATCGAGGCTATCATGCGTGAGGTTGATGCGGTTCAGTATGGCCTGTGGACCAACGGACTTGAATTCTTTTTCCTTGAGAAAGAGAAGACGCGCTTTGAAATTAAGTGCAACCCCATTGGCGACTGGCCAATGGCCGAAGAGTCAGTCGGCACTAAAGAGGTCATCTCCGATGCTCACACTCGTATCGCCGACAGAGAGATGCTGAAGATCACCTTCCGCCGTTGCCATAATTACATTCATGGCAACGAGGGTATGCCCAAGGATGCTGCTTTCAGGCAGTTCCTCTATCTGATCTTCTGTAAGATGCATGACGAGAATTTGCGCAATAAGCAGCACTATGCCTGGAAGCGCCGGTTCTGGGCTGGGCCAAAAGAGCAATTCGAACCCCAGGGGCGCAAAGCTATCCGTGCCCGTATTGAGGAGCTTTTTACTGAGGTTAAGAAGCAGTACAAAAATATTTTTCGGGGCAATGAAGAGATCACCCTCTCTGACCGGGCTCTGGCCTTTATCGTTTCTGAATTGGCCAAGTATGATTTTACCCGCACGGATGTTGATGCCAAGGGCGTGGCCTACCAAGAGCTGGTGGGCGTCAATCTGCGTGGCGACCGTGGCCAGTATTTTACTCCTCGGTGCGTGGTGAAGCTGGTCGTGGAAATGCTTGACCCCAAGGAGAACGAGATGCTGCTGGATCCGGCCTGCGGAACCGGCGGCTTTCTGGTTGCGACCTTAGTCTATATGCTGAAGAAATTTCGCGAAGAGCGGAATATCCAGCCTGGGCAGGAAGATACCGCTGAGTTTTTGAATGTCCATGAGCGTCTGAAAGAGTATGCCTCCTCCAAGGTGTTCGGGGCTGACTTTGATCCATTTTTGATCCGCGCCGCCCAGATGCACATGGTGATGGCGGGTGACGGTCGAGGACACATTTACAACATTAACTCCCTGGAGTTTCCCAAGGGGCATCTTTCTGATCGTGAAATTGCTGAAAAAGAGATTCCTCTTGGGACTATTGATATTCTTGCGACCAATCCTCCGTTCGGGTCGGATATTCCAATTACAGATCGAAACATTTTAGAACAGTATGAATTGGCGCATGTTTGGGAACGTGACGATGGTGGCGGTTTTCGCAGTACGGGAAGGCTCCAGGGAAGTGTTTCGCCAGAAATTTTGTTTGTTGAGCGATGTGTCAAATGGATAAAGCCAGGAACAGGGCGCATGGGCATTGTCTTGCCAGATGGAATACTGGGCAATCCGGCAGCCGAATACATCCGTTGGTGGATTATGCGCGAAACGCAAGTCCTCGCCTCCATCGATCTGCCGGTAGAGGCCTTCGTCGCTGATGCCAATGTCAACATCCTCACCAGTCTGCTATTTCTGCGTCGCAAGGATGAGCAGGAAAAGCGCCGCGAGGTTCTGGGCGGAGCTAAAGAATACAAGGTGTTCATGGCAGTAGCCGATAAGGTTGGCTTCGACCGTCGAGGAAATACGCTCTATAAGCGCACCCCGGACGGTGAAGAGATCGTTGAACAAAGAACTTATGTAGAGAGATTTCGAA
>Ga0123334_1000912_pt1 | contig 39245 bp, 40 predicted proteins | sample BiotimSIPDNA_FD_89706 | JGI IMG/M metagenome (GOLD analysis project Ga0123334, IMG submission 89706) | Anaerobic biogas reactor microbial communites from Washington, USA - Biogas_R1 time_0 SIP DNA | ecosystem: Engineered > Bioreactor > Anaerobic > Unclassified | place: Washington, USA...
AAGTGGCGAAGTACAAGCAGTATGACGCTTCAGGCAACGCACAAGGAGGCACCTATGCTGAGATTTTCGAGGAGGAGTACAAAGCCATTGTCGGCAGTATGCAGCTTCCTCAAAATGTAGACAGTGACATTATTGCAATGAAAATTGCCTTGATTGATATGACGAACTCCACTAACCTAAATAAACACTTGAGCAAGATTTATTTGACAAGATTGATTGAAAAAATAAAAAGCTGCAATTTTGACGAACGGGTGGCTAAGGGCGATATTTCTTTAGTTGGCGAATTGGCGAAGAATGAAATTAACCTTTTTTCGTTCTTCAGCAAGTATTGCCTGTACCATAATTATTATGTTTACCAAAATGACGACTATGTAATATTCGATGGTGTCATGCAAAACAATGTCGGTCAGTTTCTTTCTCATTACGAGTATAAAGGCAAAATATACAAAGCATCACAAATCAAAAACTGTATTGAAAAAATGCGCCAAACTTATGACTATGAGGGATATTTAGCGCTGATAGATTCAATCCTTGAGCGAAACAATATACACAACAAAGGTCGCCACAGAAAATTTGACTGGTTTGTGTGGTATAACAACCGATAGTCCAATGGGGCAACTATTAGGGGTGTGCAAAAGCGGTGCAAATTTTAACGATTTGATTTGAGCGGTGCATTTTATCAATAGTTAGTGCCTTTGCCATATAACAACGTCAGTATTGATACAATGCTGGCGTTTTTATTTTGCAAACAGCAGCCGTCAGAAGGTTCTGGCAGCAAGGCTTTTTGGTGGCTTATTTGTTTTCTGCCGTTTGCAGAGTGCAAAGAAAAGCCCCGTCAACGGAATATACAGGCGTATTACGCCTTGCGCTCTTATTGGATTCAAACCGGACATGTTGTTTTTCGGTTGCGTATAATAGAAAATTTGATTTTACATTGACATTTTTCGATTTGGTGCATATAGTATATCATATCGAAGTATTTAGATTTGAGGTACTGATATGGACGACTACTCGGAAAACACGAAAGTGTTTAAGGCGTTGGGCGATCCCAAAAGAGCCATGATCGTGGATATGCTCTCCTGTGGGGAGCTATGTGCCTGCAATATTCTGGAGAGGTTTGAAATGTCCCAATCCACACTGTCTCATCACATGAAAATCCTGTGTGAATGTGGGATTGTGAAAGCGCGGGAAGAAGGTAAATGGACGCATTACTCGCTGGATGATGGTACCATCGGCAAAACAAATCAGTTTTTCTGTGCTATCACATCCGCTAAGGAAAATTGTATATGCAGAGATAACTCAAATTGTAGTAAGGAGCAATGAAAATGAGCAAGTGTTGTTGTTCTTCCGATAACTGCTGCCGCCCGCAGCCAAAAAAACCGATCAACATTGATTTTCTGTATCTGGATACGACCGTTTGCGGCAGGTGTCGGGATACGGAAAAGTCACTGGACGAAGCGGTTTCCGGCGTAGCCGTGGTACTGAATGCGGCGGGATATGAAGTCAAGGTAAACAAAGTGAATATTGCAACGAAGGAGTTGGCAACAGAGTATCAGTTTATCAGCTCGCTGACGATCCGCGTGAATGGAAATGACATCGCAGTAGAGCTTAGGGAATCACTTTGCGAGGATTGCGGAACGCTTTGCGGAGACAATGTCGACTGCCGCGTATGGGTATATAACGGAGCCGAATATACGTCCCCTCCAAAGGAATTGATTGTAGACGCCATCCTGCGCGAGGTATATAACTCTGGCCAACGTGAGCCTGAGCGCAAAGCCTATCAGCTTCCTGAAAACCTTGAAAGATATTTTATTGCCAAGGCGCACAAGGATGAAGCCGAGCTGAGTGAGAAAGGCAGTCATACGATATGAGCAGAGAAAAGACACAAGGAATCGGTTCTGGTTTCCTGCGGAAAGAGGGCTGAATGGCGAAAAACCATTCATATAAAAGGAGTGAATCTTTATGAAAAAAATGAAAATATTCGAACCTGCCATGTGCTGCCCGACCGGACTCTGCGGTGTGGGAGTCGATCCTGAACTTTTGCGTATCTCCACCGTGCTTGATACATTAAAGAAACACGGTGTGCCCGTTGATCGCTTTAACCTCAACAGCGCACCCGCTGAATTCATAAAAGACCAGACCATCAACGCCTATATCAATGAAAAAGGGACAGAGGGCTTACCGGCAGTAATGGTTGATGGCAAAATAGTAATCACAGGCCGATACCCCACTAACAAGGAATTCACAGAGTTGCTTGACCTTCCCGAAGACATGCTGGGAAAGCGGAGCAAGCCCGCAAAGATAAAGGTAAAGGTTGCCAGGAAGAAGTCCGGCGGCTGTAACTGTAAGGGTGGCTGCTGTTAAAATGGATTTGTTCGATCCCGGCAATATCAAACTGACAAAGTATCTCTTCTATACCGGCAAGGGTGGCGTCGGCAAAACCAGCGTCGCCTGTGCCACCGCCGTATCCCTTGCGGATAGCGGCAAGCGTGTGCTGCTCATCAGCACCGACCCGGCTTCCAACCTGCAGGACGTATTCTCGATGGAACTGACCAATCGAGGAACACCCATCCCCGGCGTACCGAATTTGGATGTGGCAAACCTCGATCCCATACAGGCTGCAGCCGAATATCGTGAGAGCGTCATCGCGCCTTATCGCGGTAAGCTGCCCGCGTCCGTAATCACCAATATGGAGGAGCAGCTTTCCGGCTCCTGCACCATAGAGATCGCAGCATTCAACGAGTTCTCCGATTTCATAACAGATGAAAAGGTTCAACGAGAGTACGACCATATTATTTTTGATACTGCGCCTACCGGACACACATTGCGTATGCTCGGGCTGCCGTCCGCGTGGAGTAATTTCATCAGCGAAAGCACCCACGGCGCGTCCTGTTTAGGGCAGCTCTCCGGTCTGGAAAGCAAAAAAGCCATTTACAGGCAGGCAGTTGAAACGCTGGCTGACGGAAAGTTGACCACATTAATACTCGTCACCCGCCCCGAGGTTGGGCCGTTCAAGGAAGCGGAACGGGCTTCCGGCGAGCTTTCCGCATTAGGCGTCAATAATCAAATGCTTGTCGTCAACGGTGTATTGACAGAACACAGCGATGCCTTATCTTTCAGCATATACGAAAAACAGCAGGCCGCTCTTGGCGCGATTCCGCAAAGCCTGCAGGCGCTCCCGCTCCATATGGTTCCTTTGCGCGCCTATAATGTCACAGGAATTGAAAACGTGCGTGCGCTGCTGAATACCGACCGTGTGCCTGTCCATGCACAAACGCTGAACGCTAATCAGATTCCCAAGTTGAACGATGTGATCGACGATTTGGCGGCAAAGGGCAGGCGAGTCATATTCACGATGGGCAAAGGCGGTGTTGGCAAAACCACCGTTGCCGCCGCTGCTGCGCTGGGCCTTGCCAAGCGCGGGAAGAAAGTCCATCTGACCACGACCGACCCCGCCGCGCACCTGAAATTCGTATTGGATGAAACCAGCGGCGTATCCATGAGCCATATTGACGAGGCCGAAGAATTAATGAAATATCAGACCGAGGTACTTGGCAAAGCGCGTGCGTCCGGAATGATCGATGAGGATATCGCCTATGTAGAGGAAGATCTGCGCTCTCCCTGCACCCAGGAGATCGCCGTGTTCCGCGCCTTTGCGGAGATCGTGGAAAAGGCCGACGATCAGGTCGTGGTCATCGACACCGCGCCGACAGGGCATACGTTGCTGTTGCTGGAATCCACACAGAGCTATAATCACGAAATACAGCGCACCAAGGGCGAAATCCCCGAATCGGTCAAGCGGCTGCTGCCCCGGCTGAAATCCGGCGAGACAGAAGTCATAATCGTGACTCTTGCGGAAGCAACTCCCGTTTATGAGGCACTGCGGCTGGAGGATGATTTGAAGCGGGCGGGCATCGCCGCCGAATGGTGGGTGGTTAACCAGTCTCTTTACGGCACGAACACGACCAACCCCATGCTGGCGGCAAAAGCGGCAAATGAGATAGAATGGCTGAATCGTATTGATGAACATGCAGGCGGTAAATTTGCGCTGATTGCGTGGAGCCCCGATGAAATCAAAGGCGACCGCTTATTAACGCTATAAGCAAGACACAAACGAGGGGTGCCTGGCTCACCTTAAAAAGCGTGAAAATTTGTGCGGAACATATTGCTTTCGGAAAAAGCATGTGATACAATTCTAACGAACGTTAGAAATGGAGCAGTCGAAATGAAAGACAATGATTTGCGGAGCAGGATCAAGGAAGTGGCGGTCGAGCAATTCAATAGCAACGGATATCACGGGACCACCATTCGCAATATTGCGCGTGAAGTGAACTGCTCCCTGCCGATGATCTATTACTACTACAAGAGCAAGAAAGAACTGTTTGATGAAATCATCACGAAGGACTATCTTCTGCTGCTGAAAAATCTGGCAATGCCTCTCAGCAAAAGTGATCCGGTCGAATTCTATACGGAGTTTGTCAACAACCTGAACAGCTTATCCAGTTTTGATCGACACATCTACAGACTTGGAATCAAAGTATACCTGTCTTTCGATGGAGACACGGAGCATATTCATGCCATGGAAGAGTATGAGGAGACGGTATACACTCGCCACGCTGAGATTCTGAAGCCTTTCCTTTTAAACCCCGCCGACTGCGCTGTGGTTGTCCGCACGCTTATCCACTTACTGGACACACTGATTCTTGAGATCGTCGTAAAGGACAGATCCATTCCGAAAGAAGATATCAGGGCGGAAATTGCGCTCATCCTGGACAAGTGCATTCAACCGCGCACACTTACATCCTGATAACAACAGGGAATGGAGAAGAGAGGACAACTGGCAGGTCGACCTATCGTACGTTATAACAAGGTACGCACATGATGATGCCAATAGTGAAAAGGAACCACTTTCCGGACATAAAGGACAGGGCTATCGATGATGGCGTAAAAGTGTACTGCCGGACTGAGCGAGTGGACGAAGACTATTTTCGGTTCTGCACAGGACAAATGAAACGGAAAGCATTAGGAGCGGGAGATATGAAAAAAAGTCTACGGATCAAGTATGTCGCGGTGGTATTTGCCTGCGTATTTTTGGATATCGTTCTGCATGTTGTTACGGCCTCATACAGCACTGTGCCTGAGAATGCGAATTTCAGCTTTCTGTCGGGTATACTTGGGACAGAGCTCACAGCTTCTTTATGGGCATTACTCGCGTTTTCGGGTGTTGCGTTTGTTTATTTGAACATCAGGAATGAGATTCCCGGAAAAGATGTGAAGAAAGGATTGCGCTACGGTACATCAATCGCTCTTCTTTGGCTGTGTGCCATGCTCGAAGGTGTGTCTCTGTTTGGCAATCCGATGATTAACGAATTTGTTGTCGGTCTGAGTGATGCGATACCTGTTTTTGTGTTGGGTATTTTGCTGAGTACAATACAGTTTGAAATCGTTCAGGGCAATCATCCGGCAGCATTTGTGTCCGGGGAGAAAATCAAGGCAGTATTGCTCTTTACATGCATATTCCTGGCAGGCAGGTATGTTGCATATTTCCCGGGAGTCATCCGGTCAGGAATCCGGATTCGGCCTTTGGAAATATTGCTGTGGACATTTTTGATGGGAATATCCATCGGCATAGCTTTTGTTCTCATCGGCGGCAGCAGAGATGAGCGGCCTTCGGTATACAGGGCAGTGAAATTCGGATTCCTGATTTTCGGTTTGAATTGGGCGGTATTCCTGATTTTCATGCCCTTTATGTTTTCCGGCTATATTGCCGATGTCCTTCTGCGGATCATCATCGACTCAACACTTGTGACGATTTCTTCGTATATGACAATCATCCCCGGCGGCAGATTCATAAGAAAAACAGAATCTATAAAAACATGAAATGATTCAAGGAGGTATCTGAATATGAAAACATTGAAATCCAACCGGGTACTTCTCGGTATCATTACTTTTGTATTGCTGCTCGTTATGCAGGAATTACTGGTGTGGGTGACGCGTTTGATTGCTGATTTAGTCACTTATCAGGGAATCGATCCGTACGACAGCTTCGCCAAAAACTGCATACAACAAGGGGCTATATTCATCATTGCATTGCTGATTATTTTGGTGTTGGGCAAACTGATGAATCTCGATTTTTATTTTCAACTCGGCGATAAAAAAAGAGGATTCATATATTTAGCAATATTTACAGCTGCTTTTGTTGTGATTTCAATTTTGCAGCACACCTATATGGCGCTCAACAACCGGCTTCCTGTTTATTCGTTTCCGCTGGATGGAAGGAGCATCATTGGAACTCTGGGGTTCCAGTTGCTTTTCACCGGACCTACGGAAGAACTTACCTTCCGCGCACTGCCAATCGTACTGCTGACCCGCTCATTCGGGAAAAGTATACAGATAAAGGGCAGTGTTACGCTGGAGGTTATACTGGCGTCGGTATTGTTCGCCTTCGCACATGTCAGATGGTCGATGATACCGTTACGCTTTGAAGCTGATTACTTTCAGATCATCTATGCGTTTATCATGGGAACCATACAGGGAATTGTTTACCAGAAGACGAAAAGTATTCTGTACCCGGTTCTTATGCATAGTTTCAGCAATTTCCTGATGGTCGGCGGGGGATATGTGTTCACCGCATTGTTCTCCTGAGAGGTTCAGGTATAAATTCTACAAAATGAAAGTATGAATGATCTGTATACCCAAAGCGGCATTTGAAGTATGGATGCAGATAAGAAGTTTGTTTTTAACAGCCTGCCGGACAACGCCGGTGCTCCGGAGCGGTGATATGGTGCAGGGGGAGAGAACATTTTTGCCGACGATATCACTCCGCCTGCTCCAAAAACCGCCTGATCTGCCCCTTCGTGACTCCGATCCCCTCGATCGAATCGAGCTTCCTGCCGTCCATGCGGTATGCCGGAACCGCCCACACGCCGTTTCGCTCATAGGCATAATCATTGGCCGCCTGTTGGAGCTCCCTGTATCTGCCGTCTGCCAGGGCCCGCCGGAAGGCTTCGGCATCCAGCAGATCGGCGACATTCCCGGCAAGCGCGTCAATATCCTCGATGTCCGCCCGCCGCTTCTGCGCAAGCTCGTACATGCGCTCATGGTACTTCAGCAGATCCGCGCCATGATCGGCCGCAAAAAAGAAACCCTGTATGCACAGATCGCTGTGCGGGCCGTACCGCTCCGGGCGCGGGTGGGACTCGCAGGGCTTCCAGAGCACCCGGACTTCGGGGTAGTCCGGCAAAACCTCCAATAAATGCTTATGCCCGCGTAAGCAGAACGGGCAGATGTAGTCGAAAAACACTTCAAGACTGGGCATTTGATGACCTCCTATACTTCATTTGCGAGCGCATATTCTCATTCCTGACTATAGTTCCCTGCCGCACTTCGGGCAATACTGAAAATCCTCGTGCGTCTCATACCCGCAATATGCGCACCGCAGCGGGCCGCCGCTGTGCGCGCACCGAAATTGCAGGTCGGCCGGGTTTATCTCGGTGATCATGCCGCTTTTGACGCCGCTGCCGAGCGCCCGGTCGATTCCACAGGCGCCGCGGCAGCATGTGGTTTTGACATAGTATTTTTTATTCCATTTGATGAGCGGCAAAAAGAACAGGCTGAAGTACATATAAGTCATATACACTTCGATGCTCCCGTACCTGCCGCAGCACGGGCATACAATGGTCTGGCTGAATTCCAGCTTTTTCTCGCCCTGGCTTATACCGATGATCAGGAACATGCTTGACGGCCTCTTGTTTTTTAAGATTATTATAGCCTTTACTTTATGATTTCTCCAGCCTGACGTTCACATACCATGCTTTGATTGACAAATCGATGCTTTGCCGCAGCCCTGCTTTCGGCTCAATGTTAATATGCGGCCGCACATGGTATAATACCGGTATTGGAGGACTTTTTGATGACCCGTATGAAAATGCTTGCAGCCGTATTGCTGGGCATACTCCTTTTATCTTCCTGTGCGCCGGCCGCCCCCGCTCCGACCCCGGCCGAAACTGCGTCCGGGCTTGAGATACTGTTTTTAAACGTGGGCAAGGCCGACAGCGCGCTGGTATCGTTCGGCGGCAGGCATTTCCTGATTGATACGGGAACAGCGGACTCGTTCAACAGAATCGTGCGGGTGCTGCGCCAAAAAAACATAGAATCGCTGGACGGCGTGCTGATTACGCATACGCACGGTGACCACACCGGCGGCCTTGCCGGGGTGCTGGAAGCATTCGACGTCCGGGAGATATACGCTTCAAACATATCGGTGAATCAGAAAGACGGCAGCAACATCGTCGATGAGATCGCCAATAGCGCGGGCAGGGAAGTGACAAGAATCAAAGCCGGTGAAGAGATCATTCCCGATGACGCATACCCGCAGGTGAAGTTCAGTGTTTTGGGCCCGCTCTCATATTTTGCAGAGGACAACGACAATTCGCTCGTGCTGAAACTGGAGTACGGATCCTACTCGTGCCTGTTTACCGGCGACATGCAGTTTGATGAAGAAAGGACGCTGCTCGAAGCGGGTTTGATTTCCGAATGCACCGTTTTAAAGGTCGGAAACCACGGCAATCCGGATGCCTCCTCGCATGAGCTGATTGCGGCGGCTTCGCCGGAATATGCCGTCATATCGACCGACTCGACGGAGGACACGGACACGCCCGCCGAAAGGGTTCTGGCCGAGCTTGGGGCTGTCGGCGCGCAGGTATCGGTTACGCAGCAGGCAAGCGCCGGGGTACTGGTCACAATGAATCAGGGCGGCGTGTCGGTGCAATATGTCCATGCACAGCCCGGGGATGCCGCGCAGGGCCTTGCCGTCGAATCGCTCGACAAGGAATCCGAGCTGCTGGTGCTTCGGAACGACGGAAGCAATGCGATCGATCTGGGCGGCGGGTGGATACTGTCCGGGCGCGGCGGCGAGATGTTCTTCTTCGCGGAAGGAACGGTATTATTGCCGGGAAAAACATTGTCCATCGCAAGCGGCAAGAACCCGCCCCGGGCCGATATCATCTGGAATGAGAAGAATGTATGGAACAATAAAAAGGACGACGCTGTATTGGTATACGACCGCATGGGCGCGGAGCTGCTCAACAGTTCCCGTTAACGGCTTAGTGCCCCGTGATATATGGCACTGCGTGACAGGGTCCGGTGCCGTTCTTGCGGTTGCCGCGGCTGATAACAGGCATTTGAAAGTATCATGGATGAACGGTTGCGCGCTGTTCATACTATTCGGGTATGAATGTTTTATGAAGGAGCATACCCATGAACAAACTCTTGTATATCACGGCCAACACGAAGCCCGAGGAGGAATCTTCGAGCAAAACTGTGGCAAGGAGGCTCGTAAACGCCATAAAGGAAAAGCTGCCCGATATGGAGATCGAAGAGCTTGACCTCTACAAAGAACATATTCCGCAGCTTCGGCACCTGTATTTTGAGGGCAGGAACGCGATACTGAGCCGGAGCGCATCGGCAGAACTTTCGGAGCAGGAGCAAAAGGAAGTCGGCCGGATCAACCAATTGTGCGACCAGTTCACCGCAGCCGACATCTATATTCTGGCCGCGCCGATGTGGAGCCTGTCGTTCCCGGCGCCGGTCAAGGAATACATCGACTGCATCGTACAGCGGGGCAAGACGATCGAGTTTGACGAAAGCAACAAGCCGTACGGGCTCCTGTACGACAAGCCGCGGCTGTTTGTTTATGTGCAGTCCTCGGGGGCGAACATTCCCTGGATCATCAAGCCCGCGCTGAATAAGGGCCTCAATTATGTGCGGGACATCATGCACTTTATGGGAATCAAGGAGTTCGAGGAGCTGCTGGTCGACGGCACCGGCACGACCGAGGAGGAGCGGCTCGAGGCGATCGAAAGCGCGACTGCGGAGATCGACAGCATACTGGACAGCATATAGCATAAACCACGGATGATACGAATCCATCAGCAGCCTCGTGGAATCAGAAAATGATATGGAGCCGGGAAAATTCTCCCGGCTCGAATATTTTTATACCGGAATCACCTATTTGTCCAGCCTGTCCCCGTAATGCTCCAGCACGAAGTCCAGATCCTTGTCGCCGCGGCCCGAGCAGTTGACCAGTATCGAGCCGGTGCCCATTTCCCCGGCGAGCTTCATGGCGTAAGCCACCGCATGCGCGCTCTCGAGCGCCGGTATGATGCCCTCGAGCCTCGACAGCAGGAAGAACGCGTCGATCGCTTCGTCGTCGGAGGCCGTCTTATATTCTACGCGGCCAATGTCGTGCAGGTAGGCGTGCTCCGGGCCGACCGAAGGATAGTCGAGGCCGCTTGCGACCGAATAAACCGGGTCGGGTTCGCCGTTTTCATCCTGTAGCATGATCGAATTGAAGCCGTGCATGACGCCCTCGGTGCCGTATGTGAGGCTCGCGGCATGCTCGCCCTTTTTTTCGCCGCGCCCGAGCGGCTCCACGCCGTACAGCCTGACCGGGTCGGCAAGGAACGGCGTCAGTATGCCGGCCGCGTTCGAGCCGCCGCCGACGCATGCGACAACGGCGTCGGGCAGATTGCCTGTCATCTCCAGGAACTGCTCGCGCGCCTCGATCCCGACCACCATCTGGAAATCCCTGACCATCAGCGGGAACGGGTGCGGGCCGACCACCGAACCGATGCAGTACATGGCTTCGTCATACTCGCTGATATAGGCTTCAAACGCCGCGTCGACCGCTTCCTTCAGTGTCCTAAGGCCGTGCGTGACCGGCACGACCCTGGCGCCCAGCAGCTTCATCCTTGCGACATTGGGCGCCTGCTTCGCGATGTCGACCTCGCCCATGTAGATATCGCACTCAAGCCCGAAGAACGCGGCCGCCGTCGCCAGCGCTACGCCGTGCTGCCCCGCGCCGGTCTCGGCGATGATCTTTTTCTTGCCGAGGTACTTTGACAGCAGCCCCTCGCCCATGCAGTGATTCAGCTTATGCGCGCCGGTGTGGTTTAAATCCTCGCGCTTTAAATAGATCTGGCAGTTGCCCAGCGAGTTTGAAAGCCTCTCGCAGTGGTAGGTCGGCGTCGGGCGGCCCTGGAATTCCCTGCGGATCCTGCGCAGCTCGCTGATAAACCTTGAGCTCTGGCATATGGTATGGTATGCCGTCGATATTTTTTCAAACTCCGGAACCAGCTGCGGCGGTATATAGGCTCCGCCGTATGTTCCGAAATAACCATCCTTGGTCGGATTTTGCTTCCTGTAAACCGCAAAATCCACATCCTGCTTCAACATAATTCGATCTCCTTTAATCAAAATTGCGTATATAATAAAAACTCCTGCCCCTAAATACAAGGGGCAGGAGCCAATCTCCTGCGGTGCCACCCAAATTCGATGCATGAATGCATCCTCATCATCGCACATACTATGCGCGCTTCCTTTGTAACGGGTGAAGCTCCCGTCAACCACTACTCGCGCCGCGCGCTTTCGAATTGCCCTCCAAAGTCCATTCGGCTTTATCTCCTTGCCACCGCGATTCCACCATCCGCAGCTCTCTTTTATGGCGGTGTGATAAGCTTACTATTCTTTGTCACAGGTTTGACCGTATACCTAAAGTTTAATACATTGTGCGCATATGTCAAGGGGAAGCTGAAAACATCATACCGGCTCTATTGCCCCATCAGCCTCCTGAAGTTGCTGACGGCAAGCTCCGCCGCCTGCTTTGTCTGCTGCTCTGCCTTGGCGGGGTCTTCATGGCCGACCGATATGTAGATGTAATTCTGGTCGCCCGTCAGTATGTTGACGCCCTTGGCTGTCGTGAACCTGTCCTCGCCTACAAAGCTTGACGGAGGCGTGTTCGGGTCTCCGAATGCTTTTCGCAAGGTGTCGAATATGCTCTTCGGGGACATTTGCTGCTGGCTCTGCTGACCCTGTCCCTGCTGCTCCCCGTCTTGCTGGCCCTGCCCCTGGTGCACGCCCTGCTCCTGAGCCTGACCCTGGCTCTTTTCCTGCTGGCCCTGCTGACTCTGGCCGTCCTGTCCCTGGCCCTGTTGCTGCTGCCCCTGCTGCATCGAGCTTTGCTGTATCACGACGACCTGCACATAACCCTTGGACTTTGCGTTTTCCGGCCTGTACAGGCATATCGTCATGCCAAGCACCTGCTGCTCTTCCTCCACGCAGTCTTTGACCGGCTCGCCGAGTATCTGTGCGGCTTCCTCCATGGATATCAGCTGCCTGGGCTTGATCGTTTGCCCGCCCTGCTGCTGTCCGCTTTCCTGCTGCCCGCCGGAACTCATCTGCCGGGATTGCTGCTGGGGCGACGGCTGCGGCGTTCCCCCCGGCAATTGCGTCTGCGCGCCGCCCTGCTCCTGCTGCGCGCATCCGGCCGGCAAGTACAAAGCCAAAACGAGGACCATTGCGATTATAATATGCTTTCGATGCTCTTTCATGGACATCTACCCTTTGAAATATTGATTATTCATAGTATCGCGGGAAGAAGTTTTAAATATACTTGCACATATTTTGCCCGTAAAATTATAATTGACTTATTTATAATAATCTGAGATATTATTCTAAGCATCATTCGATATTTCAATCAAGGAGGTGGGAGGCATGAACATTTCATCGTTTGCGTGCGGCAATTATGTGTATGCGAGATTCGAGCGTGTCCGCGACATCGCATTCAGGAAATCGTCTTCATGGGTGAACTCTGCCGTTTTGGCTGTATTTTGCCATTTAATGACAGCGATTTTTGCCTGCTATGGGATTACTATGCCCGTTTTCGGGCAAACGACCGTTTTGGATGCCTCTTACCGCGACATGCGAGGGCCTGCATAAGCAGGCGGTGATTTCGGGAGAGCTGAACGCCCTGTGCGGACAAAACGGTCTGCACAGGGCTTTTTTGCGCCCGAATGATGAAGGAGATGAGGAAACGATGTACATTCTGCGATATATGAAAACTGCCCGCATGGCCATGCTCGGCCAGACAAACGGGGGGCTTCTATACTTGATACCCGGCATACTGCTCAAACTGTTCCATCTGGTTCCGCTGATGTTTTTATGGCGCACCGTTCTTGCGGACGGCGTCGACGCGGGCATGAGCATGGGCCAGATGATGACCTACACTTATCTGAGCGCGCTGCTCTCCGATATGCTGGCGGTCAGCACCGTCGCGACGCTGTGGTGCTACGAGGGCCAGCTGCTGGATCTGTTCCTGCGGCCGATGGGAATCTTCGGGCATCTCGTGGTGCAGACGGCCGGCGGCTGGGTGCCGATGCTGCTGTCCTTTTCGCTGCCGATGGCCGCCATAGCGCCGCTTCTCGGGATATCCATGGTTCCGGCCTCGGCCTGGTTTTTCCCGAGCCTGCTTTTATGCGTATCGCTCGGTTTTGCGATCGATTTCCTGTTCGCGTGCCTGATGATACGCTTAAAAAACTCGAACTGGCTGATCCATGTCATCCGCAATGCTGTCACGGCGTTGTTTTCCGGCTCGCTGATACCGTTTTCGCTGCTGCCGTTCGGACTCGGACCCATACTTGCGCTGCAGCCGTTCGGCAGCCTCGGCGGTGCGCCGCTGTCGATATTTGCCGGCATTGCCGGGCCCGGCCGCGTGGTTCTGCTGCAGCTTTTTTGGAATGCGGTGCTATGGCCGGCCGCCGTTCTGGCTTTCGGAAAGTCACAGGAGAGGTTGATGAGCTATGGAGGGTAGGATGACATTCAAACGCTTAATGAGGCTCTATGCCCTGTACGCAAAGATGGATTTTGCATGGCTGCTGCGCGATGCATGGTTCGCGGTGCTTGCCATAGTGTCCGAATGGATTTCAAACATCGCCGCCATCACAGGCGTGTTCCTGCTTGCTTGGCGGTTCGACGGAATAGGCGGCATGGATAAATTCGAGGTCCTGTTGATGCTGGCCTATTATACGGTGGTAACGGGCGTATTCCAGCTGTTTTTCGCGTCGAACAACACCGGGCACATCAGCCGCAGGATCGGGCACGGGCAATTCGAGCACATGCTTGTGCAGCCGGTGCCTTTGGCCGTACAGCTATTGACCGAGGGATTCATACCGTTTTCCGGAAGCAGCAAGCTGATATCCGGCGTCGTCATTATGTGCATCGCGGTAGCAAAGCTCGGCCTGCCCGTAACATGGTGGTGGGTGCTTTCGGTTGCCGGGAATGTTGCGGTGACGATCGCGATCATACTCGGGCAGAGCTATCTGTATTCGTCGCTTGCGTTCTATGCGCCCGTTCAGGCCGAGGAGATTTCGACATACGCGATCGACAATGTCGGGTACATCAGCTCGTTCCCGCTGTCGGGCATGCCCGTTTACATGCAGCTGCCGCTCATTACTGTCATACCCTCGGGGCTGCTGGCCTGGTTCCCGACGCTGGCGCTTCTGGGGAAGCCCCCGCTCGGACTGCCGGGCGCGCTGCCGCTGCTGTTTGCCGTTGTGCTTGCGGCGCTAGCTTCGATTTTATTCAGGAAAGGATTCAGATATTATGTTCAAAAAGGGACCAACCGGTACCTCGCATGGGGGCACCGCCGTTAGCGCCGAGGGCGTTACGAAAATATTCACGCAATGGCAGCGGGAGAACGCAGGCAAGGGCGTGCTGAAAAACCTGCTGAAGCCCGATAAAAAAATCATCACGGCGCTCGACCATGTGTCATTTTCGATCGATATAGGCGAGTTTGTGGCCTACGCAGGCCCGAATGGCGCCGGCAAGAGCACGACGATGAAGATACTGTGCGGCATGCTGCTGCCGACCGAAGGTGAAATTACGGTGCTTGGCATGCAGCCGCACATCTCGCGCATACCGCTGATGAACCGTATCGGCGTGCTGTTTGGAAACCGCACCGAGCTCTGGTGGGACCACCCGGTTTCGCAGAGCTTTGAGTGGAAGAGGGTGGTCTGGGACATACCGGACGATGTTTACCGGAAAAACCTTGATATCGTCACGGAGCTTCTGGATATCGGCCCTCTGCTGAAGACCTTCGCGCGCGAGCTCTCGCTCGGGCAGCGCATGCGCGCCGACCTTGCGATGCTGCTGCTGCACAGCCCGGAGCTTGTGCTGCTCGATGAGCCGACATTGGGGCTCGATGTCGTCGCAAAGCGCCAGATGATCGAGTTTTTAAAGAAACTGAACCGCGAGAGCGGCGTCACGATCGTCGTGACGAGCCACGACATGGACGACCTCGAGGAGATGGCGCAGCGCATACTGATGATCGGCGGCGGCAGGCTCGCGTACGACGGCAGCTTCGAGGGCCTGCGCGGCGTGACCGGCAATCTGTCGCGCCTGAGCGTGACGATGCCGGACGGCATCGCGCTCGAAATACCGGGCGGCAGGCTGCTGTCGACCCGGAACGGCGTATACGAGTTTGAGATCGACCTCGCAAAGCACCCGGTCCGGGAGGTGCTGTACAGGATATCGCAGATACCGGATGTGAAGGATGTCGAGATCAGGAAAGCGCCGATCGAGCAGGTGATCGCGGAGCTGTATAAGGCGTGGAAATAGAGACTATATAGCTCCTCTTTCCCGATTCCGGGAGAGAGGCCGGGCGTGAGGGTCAACTTAATGTGTCGGAATTACCGCAAAGAACACCAGGTCTTGCTCGCCGCTGTTCATCAAGCTGTGCGCATGCCCCATCGGGCAGTAATGGCACATGCCCGCCGACAGATCCTCATACTCTCCGTCGTACAGCATCCTCCCCGAGCCCTGCACGACATAGATGGTCTCGCTGTCCGCCTCGTGCGTGTGCAGGCCGATCGACGAGCCGGGCGCAAGCCTGCCCCACAGTATGCGGTTGCCGGCGTCCGCAAACATCTTTACAATGAACTCGCCGTCGCCGCCGCGCGCGTTCCTGCGTATCTCTTCCTGCATATTGCCAAAGTCAATGATCATGGTATCACTCCTTATCCATACTATACCCATTTTATCATTGGCCGGTTGTGTGGCAATACCATCGGGTGATTTTTTGCTGTATTCCGTGTACGGCAGAATGACCCGCCGGACCGGGCGGGCCTTTTTTCGGCCGTCGGGCAGCTACTTGATATCGAACTGGCGGATGACCCCGGCTGCCATGACATCGGCCATATCCAGCGTGTGCAGCTCATTCCGGTCATAGGCCGCAATGCTTTCATCGTACTGCCCGGTGAGCATGTTGACCGCGATCGCCTTGACCAGGGCCAGATGCGTGTGCATCATACGCCGCCACTGCTCCTGCGACCAGTATGGATTGATGCCGGCAAGGAAGGCCGCGATCGCGTTGGCATTTTGATACCATGCGCTCTCGATCTGCATCGCGGCAGCGTTGTCGCCCGCTTTTGCCGCCCTGACAAGGTCGGCGGCGATCGCAAGGTGCGCGGTCAGAAGATCGCGGAACTGCGCGGCGGCTTTCTGCCCGTAGTAGGGCAGCAGCGCCTGCTCAAAGTCCACGGGATTGCGCAGCAGCCGGTTTATGACCGCGTCGGTGTTCGGCAGGCCGAAGACAAGGCTTGTGATGGCTGCCGTTGTCCATGTGTCGTGCTGTTCCCACAGCATGCGGAACAGGCTGATCAGGTCCACCTGGGCAGCGGTGAATTTATAGTCCTTGTTGTCTGATTTGATTTTCGCTCTCATATTGCACACCTCTTATGAAACGGGAAGCTAAAGTATAATATGACGGGGACGGGGAAGTGTGATATGGGAGCCATATCATAACGATTCACAGAAAATCGTGATCAAACAGCGGGACTTGTCATGCTCTAGAACGGCACAGAGCAGTTTATGATATTGCACTGTTTCATACATCGTGATAATATGATTCATTGAATAAGCTCAGGAGTGTATATTGTATTAACATGTACAAACGATTGCTCCGCTCCGCGCAAAGACTACAAGTAAAAAAGTCGGCGATGCTTTGCTCGGAGCTTGATATTACTTAAGTAGCCGGTGTTGTATAGCATTTTTAAGCCTGCGGTTTTACGGGGCTTTGTTGGTGTTATCTAACATCGGTCAGAGTAATCAAGCCAGTATTGTTTATCAAATTGCAGCAGGCTGTGCCTTCTGCAGTTTTCATTTTTATTGTGGTCTTTGCTTCATCCATCAACAGCAGGAGGAGCGAAGAAATGAAATACCTGAGTGCAAATAACATATTACCCAAAGAAATCGTTGAATTCATACAGCAATATATCGACGGCGAATACATCTATATACCCCGTAAGGACGGTGTGAAAAAGGCCTGGGGGGAAAACAGCGGCATACGCGAAAATCTGTATGACAGGAACCGCCGTATATTCGATGAATACCAAAGCGGCGTTACGGTCGCTGCGCTGGCGCAGGAGCATTTTCTTTCGGAGCAAAGCATCAGAAGGGTTATCTGCCAGGAGAAAAAGCGGCGTTCGAATTCTATACAGAGCTGTTTGTGAAATTGATGTTTAAGGGCAGCGCATGGTATTTTTACATAGGGCTCTTTGCAGCAACGGCCGCAAATAAGGAGAAGGAAGGTTAGAGGATGGTAAAACCGCATAGAGGAAAATCACTGTGGGACATGCCTGCACACGGCAAGGGAACATGCCCCGTTTGTAAGACGGAAAGTATAAAAGTGTTGTATGATGTCATCGCGCAGGATGGCAGCACAGCCAAGGTTTGTAAACGGTGCAGGTACAAAAAGGCAGCATCATTCGGAGATTGAGATGAGAAAATGGCGGCCCTTCGGGGCTGCTTTTCATATAGTTGCGAAATATCAGCTTTATGGTGACTGCGCCTGTTTTTTGGCAGGCCCTTATTTCCGCCAGAAGGTCGTGCAGTCCGCCTTGTCCGCAATATTGAACGCGATGATGTTTTCTAGCAGCGCATAATCCACCGTGCTGTCCCATGGTATGCGGAACAGCTCCCGGGTGCGGCTGTAGCCGGACTTATCGATCTCGTCAGAAAAGCGTTCGAGCGCCGCCCGCTCCGGCGCGACGGCCATGTGGTTTATGGCCACACTGAAGCCGATGATGAATGTGCCGTGGTCGGTGAACATGGGCTGGTTCCATGCGATTCTTTGCCCGAGGGCCGGGAATTTCTTAGCGATCCGGTCCAGCACTTCTTCGACGCGGGCGCGGTGGCCGGGGTTTTCGATCTGGGAGGTGAATTCTGCGAAGGTTCGCATGGGGGTGCTCCTTACCAGAGGATTCTGAACTACTTATATTTTATCATTTGTAGGTACTTGCGCTCTAGTATTTAGTGATTTGACCTGAACATCATAATATATGAATATAAATTGCTGTTGTATTTTACGAAAAATTTGCATACAATAATATCATCAAATAATGAGGTGATCGTATGCCGAACATAAAGCCGGTTTCAGATTTAAGGAATTATAACGAGGTGTTGAGGGATGTTGCTGTAGGCGAGCCGGTCTTTTTGACCAAGAATGGCAGGGGGCGTTATGCGCTCATGGATATTTCAGATTATGAAAAGACCCATGCGACAATTAAACTGATGTCGGAACTTGCAAAAGGTGAAAAATCTGCGCGGGAGCAAGGCTGGCTATCGATAGAGGAAGTCGAAAAGAATCTAGGGGTGTAGTATGAAACTCCATATATCATCCGAAGTATATTGTACGTGTGCTATATGGGGGACGGGATTATATAAATGTGTTGTTTGGAGAGGGGCAGGAAGCTATTAAATAATGGTATAATTTTGAATTTGAACGATCTTGATATACAAGCTACTCGTGTTTCACTAGGCAAGAAGGAATTTGAAGAATTTTGTATTGCAAATACAGAACCACTATTTAATATAATGAATACTTGGGCAGGAAATAAATATAACGAAACAGTAGATATTAGTTTATGGACATATGCTCAAGAAAACTATGAAGAACTATTAAAAGAAGCTGCAAAATTAGTCGATGCAGTTGATTTTATTTCTTGGTATGATGTAAAAGGTGCGGAAATTCCCATGCTCGGTGACATATACTTAATCACTCATAATAAAAAAGGACTGTTATATATTGGGGAGTGCTATGATTTAAATAAGCGACATAAAGTTCATTCAAAAAGGACCAGATTTTCTGCCTTTAGACGTGATCTAGCTACGGATTTATTAGGCTTAACTCTTAGAACAAAACAAGAAATTGATCCGAATTATGTTGGAACAGATTACAGAAGAATGTATCTTGCTCCCTCTGATGATGAAATTGTAAATGTATTTCTTAATGATTGCATGATTAAATTATTTTAGTAGCCCCTCTACCCATACATCTTCCCCAGCACCCACAGCACCACCCGCACCGGCAGCAGCCTCTTCGCAAAAAGCAGCAGCTCATAATACCCGACCGATCTTCTGACCGGCGGGTTCTTCCTGCGCATCATGCTCCATACGACCTTCGCGACCTTGCGGGGCGGCGCGCCGTTGCGCTCGTCGCGCTCCATGCGCGAAACGGATTTTTTCATACGCTCCCGATACCGCGAATCCTCGCAGCCCTTTGCGAACGTTCTGCTCTTCGTAAACCCTGTCCTCGTGTCCCCGGGCTCGACCAGGCACACCCGCACGCCGTCGCCCGCAAGCTCCAGGCGCATCGTGGCGCTTAAAGACGCGAGCGCCGCCTTGCTGGCCGAGTACATGCCCTGGAATGCGATCGGCAGGCTTCCGGCCACCGAGCCTATGTTTACGATGATACCCTTTGTTTTGACAAGCTCCGGTATCGCGGCGCGGCTCACATTCAGCGCGCCGAAGAAATTCACATCGAACTGGGCTTTGGCCTCCTCAAGCGACGTATCCTCGACAGCACCCGCGATTCCATTGCCGGCATTGTTGATCAGCGCGTCCAGCCTTCCTTCGCATTCTATCACATGCGCTACGGCCTGCCTTGCCGATTCTTCGCTCGTTACATCGAGCCGCATCATGGATACGATGCCCCTTGTGACCTGTCCGGGCTCGATCTTTCTCGAGGTTCCGTAGACCCTGCACCCTTTGAGTGCGAGCATTGCGGCGATCGACCTGCCGATTCCGGAGGATGCCCCTGTTACAAGAACGACTTTCATTTGCATTGTCTGCCACCTGTCTGAAATATATAATCTGGCACAATTCCCAAGATAAATATTTATGTGAAAATAATACATTTGTAATATTATTTCGTTATCATATATCGCGGATTGTGTCACAATTTACAGTGTGATATCATCATACCATGAACTTATATTTATATTCAAACTTTTAAGGAGAATTCGGATGGACTTATTTGATAAGTGTTACAAATTTACCGATGCGAAACAAGCCATAGAACAGGGGTACTATCCGTATTTCCATGCGCTCGAGACGGCCCAGGACACCGAGGTCACGATCGACGGCAAACGAATCATCATGATAGGCTCCAACAACTACATGGGCCTGACCAACGACCCGCGCACCATCGAGGCCGCCAAGCAGGCGCTCGACCGGTACGGAACCGGCTGCTCCGGCTCGAGGTTTTTAAACGGCACGCTGGTGCTGCACCAACAGCTTGAGCGCGAGCTCGCGGACTTCTTCCACAAGGAGGATGCGATCACATTTTCGACCGGTTTCCAGTCAAACCTCGGTATCGTATCATGCCTGGTGGGCTTCCACGACTATGTCATCAACGACGCCGAGAACCACGCGAGCATACGCGACGCGTGCAAGCTGAGCTTTGCCAAAAAGGAGTACAAGTTCGAGCACAACAACATGGAGGACCTTGAGAGGGTGCTCTCGCGCCTGCCCGAGGACGCCGGCAAGCTCGTCATCACCGACGGCGTGTTCTCGATGTCCGGCGAGATCGCGAACCTGCCCGAGATCGTTCGCATCTGCAAAAAGTACGGCGCGCGCATCATGGTCGACGACGCGCACGGCTTGGGCATGATCGGCGAGGGCGGCCGCGGAACGGCTTCGCACTTCGGGCTCGAGGACGAGGTCGACATCATCATGACGACATTCTCAAAGTCGATGGCCTCATTGGGCGGCTGCATGGCCGCGAGCGCCGACGTCGTGCACTATGTCAAGCACAAGTCGCGCCCGTTCATATTCTCGGCTTCGATACCGCCGGCAAACGCGGCGGCGGCGCTGTGCGCATTGCGCATCATACGCGATGAGCCGTGGCGCGTCAAGGCGCTGAGCGACATCAGCAATTACATGCGCGCCGAGCTTAAGAAGGCCGGCATACCGATCATCGACGGCACGACCGCGGTCATACCGATCTTTACCTACGACAGCCTCCGGACATTCATGATCACGCGCAGGCTGCTGGAGGAGGGCGTCTATGTGAACCCGGTCATCGCGCCCGCGGTGCCCGAGGGGCAGTGCCTGCTGCGCACCAGCTACACCGCGACCCACACCAAAGAGCAGATGGACTTTGCGGTGGATGCGATCAAGCGAGTCTTTGCCGAGGTGCAATAGATTTTATCGGCTGTTGTGCTGATAATTGCGACGCCCTCGGCGCGCCGCAATTGTCAGCGCGACAGCGCCTGCTCCCTACCCAGTCTTAGGAATTCCCCTCATAAATGGTTCAAGATCCAAGTCTGTTTTATATTGTCTATGCGGTCAAAAGACTTTTGACCGCAAAAAGATGGTTTGAACGAATTGTTAGTGAGCCATTTTCCGGATGGGAAATGCGGCGAATGCCGCATGGGGTGGTTTCTGTGCGCCTATTCAATTTCTTTGCTTTGTTCCATAGCTTCCCTCTCCCGATTTGCAGGATGCATGGGCGAGCAGTAAGCGCAGCGTGCGACCAGCCGGGAGAGGGATCGGGTTGCTTGGTCGGGCAGCGAGCGAAGCTCGCGACCAGATCGAGGGTGAGGGTCGGGCGGCAGGCATTGCTAAGAGAGCTATATTTTCAAATTTTGCAACATTTCCTGCAAAACCGCTTGACAGCACAACCAGTATTTGTTATTATCTACAACAATATAATTGCTTTGCGATATAAGCATGACAGGGAGTGTGCCTGAGGGTTCCGCGCCGATTGCGGCGGACTGCGACCGAGCGGCACAGGCGCGAAATCCGCGCTACACTGCATTTGGGATAAAAGCCCGTGTATGGAGTCCTTACAGGGACGCCATACCGGGCTTTTTTATATCGATTTTTGGGGGGAAGATCATATGCCTGCCATTGAACTGACCAACCTGAGCAAAACATTCCGTGTCAAGGTGCGCGGCGAGGGCTTCAAGCATGCGGTGGCATCCGTATTCAAGCCGGTCTATAAGCCGGTCGAAGCGGTGAAGTGCGTCAATCTGTCGGTCGAGCAGGGGGAGATGCTCGCGTTCATCGGCCCGAACGGCGCGGGCAAGTCGACGACCATCAAAATGCTGACGGGAATCCTGCACCCGACATCGGGCAGCGCAAAGGTGCTGGGTCTTGACCCGGTGCGCGAGCGCCGCCGGCTGTCCTATCGGATCGGCGCGGTATTCGGGCAAAAGTCGCAACTTTCGTTCCATCTGCCCCCGACCGACAGCTTCCGGCTGCTCTGCGATGTTTACGAGGTGGATCGGAATACCTACCGGGAGCGCCTCGGCAGGCTGGTCGAGCTGCTGGAGCTCGGAGAATTCCTGGACACGCCGGTCAGGAAGCTGTCCCTGGGGCAGCGCGTGCGCTGCGAGTTTGCGGCGTCGCTTCTGCATGCTCCCGAAATACTGTTTCTGGATGAGCCGACCATCGGCCTCGATGTCGTCGTCAAGCAGCAGATCAGGGAACTGATCACCAGACTGAACCGCGAGGAAAATGTCACGGTGTTTCTGACGAGCCACGACGCGGGCGATGTCGAGAGCCTGTGCCGCCGCGCCGTCGTGATCGACCGCGGGAGCGTGGCGCTCGACATCCCTGTGAAAAAACTGAAGTACGACTATCTGAACAAAAAGGTCGTCAGCCTGAAATTTACGCAAGCGGCGCAGCTTCCCGAAATCGACGGCGTGACGGTCGTCAAGAGCAGCCCTTATACCGTAAAGCTGAACATCGATACGCGCACGACGCCGGTCGCAAGGGTGCTGGCCGCGCTTAGCGCCGACAACATTGCCGACATCACGATCACCGACCCGCCGATGGAGGAGATCATCGCGGCCATTTATACGAACAGGAGGGAGGACGGCGCATGAAGATACAAAAATACTTTTCACTGATCCGCATCAACATCAAAAATGCGCTGGTCTACCGCGCCAATGTGACCGGGCGCGTCATCTTCTATTTTGTGTTCATATTCATCTTCTTTTCACTGTGGGGCATGATCTATTCGGGCGGCGAAATCGCAGGGTATTCGCTTTCGCAGATGATCTGGTATCTTTGCATCACCGAGCTTATCACGTTTACCAGCGGGAACAGCGTGTTCGGCCGGATGAACGAGGAAGTCAAATCCGGTTCGATCGCCTACCAGCTGCTGCGCCCGTGGAATTATGTGTTCAAGCAGTTTTCGGAAGCCCTGGGCGAGATGTCGTTCTGCGCCGCCGTGTTCACGGCGATGGCGGTTGTGCTGGGGCTGATCTTTGCCGGCCCGCTGCAAGGTTTCCCTGCTGCCGCGGTGCCGCTGATGCTGCTGTCGATGCTGCTGTCGGTCACGATGAACTTTTTTTTGATGATGAGCCTGGGGCTGACGGCGTTCTTTATGGAGGAGAATTCGTCGTTTTACCTGATCTACCAGAAGCTGCTGTTTATATTCGGGCTGTTCCTGCCGATCGAGTTTCTGCCGCAGTGGGCGCAGAACATACTGCGGTACCTGCCGTTTTCGCTGATCACATGGGGGCCCGCTAAAATGATTGTGGATTTTTCATGGCATCACGCAGCGCTGGTGCTGCCCGCGCAGGCGCTGTGGGCGGCCGCCGCCGTACTGCTTGCGATGTTCATATTTTCGAGGGGAGTGAAGAAAGTCAATGTTCAGGGAGGTTAAAAAGCATATTAGGCTGATCGGCAGATATTTTATGTTCAACTTGTCCGCATTGGTCGAATACCGCTCGAGCTTTCTGATCCAGGTGTTCGGCATGGCGCTGAACAATGCGGCGTTCGTGTTCTTCTGGTGGGCGCTGTTCGATAAGATCGGCATGGATATCGCGGGTTACGGTTTTTCCGATGTCATGTTCCTGTGGGCCGTCACATCGACTGCCTACGGCGTGGCCAACATCTTTTTCTGCAATGCGCGCCGGATCTCGCAGCTGGTCATGACGGGGGAACTCGATACCTACCTGCTGCAGCCGAAAAACCCGCTGATCAATGCAATATCGGCCCGCATGTCGGCTTCGGCGTGGGGCGACTTCGGCTACGGCATTGTGCTGCTTGCCATTATGGGCGTTTCGGCGAAAACCTGGGGGATCTTTGCGCTTGCAAGCATAACCGGCGCGCTGCTGATGACGGCCATCATCGTGACCGGGCATTCGCTGACGCTGTATTTCGGCAACATGGAAGCGGTCGGCAATATGATGTGGGAGTTTTCGATCACATTTTCGATCTACCCGGAGGGCATCTTCAAGGGCGCCGTGAAAACACTGATCATGACGGTCGTGCCGATCGGCTTTATATCGCAGGTGCCGATGCGGCTGGTGCAGTCCTTTCGCTGGGGCACGCTTGCGCTGCTTTTGGGGGTGACGCTGGCGTACTGTGTTTTCGCGTTCTTTTTGTTCATGCGGGGCCTCAAGCGCTATGAGTCGGGCAATCTGATCGTGACAAGGATGTAGCAGAGGGTCTGCCCCATACCGCCCTGCGGCCGCCCGGAAATCATCCGGGGAGATGGGCCGGGAGAGGGCTTTGATACCTGCCGATGCTTTTCTATCGGCGCGCTTTGCGCTATACTGTAAGATATAAAAAGAAGGGCCGGCGCAGGGGAACTGCGCCAAAGCCCGGGAGCGTATGTGAAATGCTGATCATCAATCATTTAAGCAAGACTTACAAAGGAGGCAAGAAAGCCGTAGACGACATCAGTCTCCGGGTTGAACCGGGGGATCTTTTCGGCTTTATCGGCCACAACGGGGCCGGAAAGACCACGACGATACGGTCCGTGGTCGGCGTACTTGATTTTGAAGACGGCGAGATACTGATCGACGGCCGCTCCGTCAAAGAGGAGCCGGTCCAGTGCAAGAAGGTCACAGCGTACCTGCCGGATAACCCGGATCTGTACGAGCACCTGACCGGGATACAGTATCTGAACTTCATTGCCGATATATTCGGCGTTCCGGCAGCCGCACGGGAAGAGAGGATCAGGAAGTATGCGGACGCGTTTGAGATCACCGGCAACCTCGGGGATCTGGTTTCATCGTACTCGCACGGCATGAAGCAGAAGCTCGCCATCATATCCGCGGTGATCCATGAGCCGAAGCTCCTGGTGCTGGATGAGCCGTTCGTTGGCCTGGATCCCAAGGCGGCCGTTGTATTAAAGGGCGTCATGCGTGAACTCTGTGCCGGCGGAAGCGCCATTTTCTTCTCGACCCATGTGCTTGACACGGCGGAAAAGCTTTGCAGCAAGGTGGCTATGATCCATCACGGCAGGATCGCATTTGCCGGAACCATGGAGGATATGCTGCGTGTAAAGCAAGGCGGTTCGCTCGAGGAAATATTCATGGAGATCGTAAGCCACGAGGAGCGGGGAAGCGGCGGGGGAGCTGAAAAATGAGCAATACCGATGTAAAGACCCGGCATAAAAACCTGTGCTGGCTGCTGGTCAAAAACCGCCTGACGGCACAGCTCGGCATCCATGTTCTCCGCTATGAAAAAGACCGGCGCAAAAAAAGCGGCAAGATCGCCGTAGTAGTCGCCGTCGCCATGGTACTGTCGATGATCGCCGGCTATTGCGGGCTCATGGCCTACGGCTATGCATCGATAGGGCTGGCGGAGCTGATACCGGGCATCGCGCTGGTCATAAGCAGCCTTTTTACTCTGTTTTTTACCATGTTCAAGGCCCACGGTGAGCTCTTCGGATTCAAGGATTATGACGCGATCATGTCCCTGCCGGTGAAGGTCCGGACCGTGATCAACAGCCGGTTCATCAATATGTATCTGTGGAATGCGTTCATAGCGGTTCTGGTCATGCTTCCGATGGGCATGGTATATGCCCGCTTTGTGAATCCTTCCGTTAGCTTTTATGCGTTCTGGCTTACGGGCATACTGCTGGCCAGCCTGATCCCCACCACCATAGCAGCCGTTTTCGGCGCCGTCATTACCGCGATTTCATCCAAGTTCAGGTATGCAAACGCAGCATCCACCATACTCAGCATTCTGCTTATCATAGCGATCATGGTGCTGCCCATGATGGCGGCGTCCCCGGGCACAGGCCTTGACCGGCTGTTTGATTCCGATACGGGAAATATCGATGCGGAGGCTTTTTCCGCACTGGCGCCGGTCATATCGGAAAGCATTTACAGAATCTATCCGCCCGCAAGGCTCTTTCACCGGGCGGCGGTTGACGGAAGCGTTGGCGCATTTCTGCTGTTTGCCGGTATTTCCGTTGGCTGGTACGCGCTGTTCGTCATACTGCTGTCATGGAAATACAGGCAGATCAACACGGCATTGACCTCGCGCGCCGGCCGTGCCGATTACAAACTGGAAACGCTGCACCAGGGCAGCCGGCTTTCGGCGCTCTATAAAAAAACCGTCATGAGGATATTAAAATCCACGATATGCGCGACAAACCTGCTGGTCGGTTGCGTACTTGCATTGCTGCTGTCTGTCGCGATGCTGGCCGCCGGGCCGGAAAAAGTGATGAAAAGCCTGGAATGGTCGGATTATATGCCCATTGCAAAGAGCGCCGCCTGCTATGTCATCGCGGTGATGGTGTGCATGACCAATACATCGGCCGTTTCGCTTGCGCTGGAGGGGAAAAACATATGGCTGATCAAATCCCTGCCGATCCCGCCGAAAACATTGTATGACAGCTATCTGCTGACCAATCTTACGTTTACCGTGCCGACATCCGTCATATGCTCGATACTGGTCAGCATTGCGCTGAAAACCGGTTTGATCGGGACGGTGCTGATGGTGACCACACCGCTGGTTTTTGCACTGTTCACCGCGGCGGCCGGCATATTCATCGGCAACAGGATGGCGTATTACAACTGGCAGGATGAGACGCAGCTTGTCAAGCAGAGCATGATGTCCATGCTGGGCATTCTTGGCGGCGCGGTGCTGGCAGTCGCCTGCGGCGTGATCGCCAATTCGGGGCTCCTTCCGGTTGCCCCCGAGATGATGACATTGCTTTTCAACGCGCTGTTTCTCGTGCTTGCGGCGGTGATCTATCTGAAGGAAAGCAATCGCCTGGTCAAAGAATAAAGGCTGTGTTCACAGGGATAAAAATACGCTCTGCGGGGATACGCAGTATGGGGCGGTATTTGTAAGGTAACTCCCTGCCATATATGGCAGGGAGTTGGCTGGTTTATTCAAAAAAGCGTATCTGGCTGCCGTCTATCGTCGTTACGGTGCAGTAGGAGCCCCAGGGCTGCTTCTGTATTTCCGTGATGTTATCCCAGCCGTTTGCCTTAACATATTGATGCAGCCTTTCGATGCCCTGCACCTGAACAAAGGCGACCAGCCCCTGCGACGGCTCTCCCGAAAACATGTGGATTCCGGTAAAGGGTGCGATGTGTGCGATAGCGATCTCCTGAGGCACATCGTACACACAGCCGTAGATGCCCGCGCCTTCCGCGTCTTTTTCTGCAATGTCGCCGTACCAGCCCAGTGTCTCTTCAAACCATGCAAGCGTCTTTGCCATATCCCGGGTAAAATACACCGGCCCGTTTTCCTTGACAACATAGCCTCTTTCGCTGAATTTGCTCATTTTTCGATACCAGCTTTCAATTAAAATTTGGAATGAGATTCGCGGATACAATGCTACCGTGTTTTTTTCCTTCCGTAAGTCCGATGGGGACAGGCCGAATCGTTGGCTAAACGCACGGGAAAAGGCTGCATGGGATTCGTAGCCGTACCGAACCGCAATATCCAGAATTTTGCCGGTACCATGCAATACCTCTTCTGCGGCCAGCGACAGGCGGCGCTTGCGGATGTACTCGGAAACGGTTGTATCAGTGATAAAGGAAAAGATGCGTTGGAACTCCCATGTCGAGCATCTGACATACTGCGCGCACTTTGTCAGCTCGATCGTGTCCGTCATATTCTCTTCCATATAGTCGATCGCCATGCTCATGCCCCTGTACCAATCCATAACCTCACCTCCGCCAATAGAATAAATCATCTCAGAACCGATCGCTGTCCATACTGTGCATTTTACTGCAAAGTACCTGTTAACGCGATGGTTATAGCGAATTGTTCTGATTTGTCGGTTTACCTGAATATTTCAAATATATTTGACGATTGCTATCCAATAATATACTATTAGTTAAGCTCAATATCCATATTATTATGATCTGGGGTTATAAGAACCGCTTGATCTTATAAAATTCAATCTTGAGAGGATGAAATTCTATGAATGATGTATTATTGCAGGAGCAGGCAATTCGTATGGAGAAGAAGTTATGGGAAGCATTTGCGTCAGGTGATGCGGATTCTTTTAGCGAATTGGTTTCAACCGATGCATTAATGGTTTGCGGAGGGTATAAAGAAAGCGGATCAGAATATGCAAAAATCGTAGCCCAGATCAAAATCAATGATTATAGTCTGGAGGAATTTGAAACAAGAGTCATAAGTCCAAATGCAGTCCTGACGAACTACATTGTCAGAACTCAGTGTGATGAGGCGGGTTTTTCCGGAGCATTCAGAGTATCGTCTATCTGGATGGATAACGGTCATAAATGGGAATTGGTATTTAACCAGGATTCGATGCTTTCATCTTAGAATCAAAAGCAATTGAAAGACTGATCAAAAGCACCCCGCGGCTATGAAGGGTGCTTTTTGACTCCTTTGCTCGGGTGTTTTCGCTTCTTTTTCAACATAGATCATAAACTCTGATATACGAAAGACACAGAACACAACGGTACAGGGCAAATCAGTATATCGAATTGCAAAGGTGATGGAAATGGACAAAATGCTGATAAAAACAGACAGACTCATGATCACTGAGTTTGATGAAACCATGGCCGAGAGCCTTCATCTGAATTCATTGGATGACGATAACAGGCGCTATGTACCGGATGAAGTATTTGAAACAATGGATCAAGCGCGTGAAACGATGGGGTGGCTTATCTCCTGCTACCGGGGGGATGAAGGGCCCTTTGTCTACCCGGTGTTATTGCATGACGGAAAAAACATCGGGTATGTTCAGGCGGTCCGGATCGAGGAAGGATGGGAGATCGGATATCATGTTTCCAAAGTATATACCGGAAACGGATATGCAACAGAAGCATTGACAGCCTTTTTACCTGTAATTATGCAAAGGCTGGGGATTTCGTTTGTTTTCGGGATTTGTAATGCTGATAATATTGCGTCGCAAAGAGTATTGGACAAATGCGGCTTTGTTCTTGAATATTCGGGACCGGGTGATTATCAAGGTGTTGAACTGCCAATACGTCGATACAGATATGGGAGATCATCTTCGGCTCACGGTATGTGAACTGCTGACGGTGTAACGGCAAGACGGGAGTACGGGAGGGAAATTAAAACCTTTTTAGGCTGTTATTATACTATTTACAGCTGTGTACCTCTTTGTTGGAAATAGGCCACATCATTATTTTATATACTGAATTTCACAATTTAAGTCAATTGATCATTTCCGCAGCGTCGTATTCCATGTTTCAGAGGCTGCATACCGGGCCCGTAATATTTCATATTGCCTTTTTGTTTCAGCAGTCCGGTCATATGAAATAACGCATGGAAGTTACTTGTAATATATTCATAAGGGTTAAGAACAGCGGGGCCCCCGGCAAATGGATTGGCGGGGGCCCCTTCATATCGGTTGGGTATGTCAGATCAATCGATGGATTTGATGCCGAACAGATCCATCAGCTCGCAGTCGATGATCGTGTAATCCTCGCCCTCGACATACGCAGCCCATTGATCGGGCGTCAGGTAGTAGATAACATTTTCAAAGTTTTCATTCGCCGCGTCGGTGAGCGCCGTCGTTTCGATCAGCAGGTACTCGCCCGAGCCGTACCATGTTTCGACGGCCGCCTGCATATGCCCGGGCAGCAGTATCAGCACCGGGTGCATCCCGGTCGCCTGCAGCGCCGACGCGACGGTCACGGCCGTTTCCGCGCAGAGCCCGCTGCGTTTGTTGATGACCTCGGCCGGGGTCGCCAGCCTCTGCAGATAGACATCGGTGGTCGAGAACGGCGTCGCGATGTATTTGACGCCCATCGTCGATGCGAGCGCATGCATGATCGAAGCGGCCTGCACATAGGTGATATCCAGTTCGCTCCATCCCGATACGGCATACTGGTAGCCCACGACCGCATCCAGCGCGCCGTCGGTCAGGTACGAAGCCGAATCCGCCGTATGGCGCAGAAGCTCCTTGACCTCGGGCGCTTCGGGCGTCATCCAGGCCAGCACGTTTTCATAATAGGGAACGCCGAGCTCGTCGACCCATTGCATATCGTACCTTGAATACAGCGTGACATCGCGCGTCTCCTGCAGTACAAGCTCCCCGGTGCCGAGGTTCTGCACCGAGACCACGATCTGCGCTTCCTTGGAGGAGTTCAGGCTGTCCGATGCGCTGTCGACCAGCGGCGGATGTATGACCAGCTCGTATTCCGCGCTGTTCAGCGATATTTTCTGCTCGAATTTCTGCGTAAAGCCCGGTATCTCGACGGTCACGAGCACATCGGCCGCGCCGTGGTTGGTCCAGCACTCGAGGTATACGACATAGTCAAGCGAGCGGTAGTTGGCCGGTATGATGATGTCGGGCGTCCGCACGCGGCATGTGACGACGGTTTCCTTGTTGTCAAGCCTCAGCTCTTCGCTCAGCGGGGCAAGGCTTTCGGCATTGGAATCCACGGCCTCCTGCACGCCGTCGAGCCAGGCGCTCCACCCTGCCATAGTGCTCTTGATCTGCTCGATATCCGCATCGATTCCGTTGTTCCTGTCTTCGGAATCGCGCCCGGCTTCTTCCGCGATTTTCTCGAACTCCCTGTTCAGAATGGAAAGGCTGTATTCGCCCGCGTCCATGCGCACCGGGTCGATCATTTCGACGCCGATCAGCGTGAACAATACCGCATCGTTCATCTGGCTGAGCACTTCAAGATAGCGGCTGTTCAGGCTTTGCAGGAAGGTCGGCACGTCGGCATTTTCAAGCAATGAGACGCAGTTTGATATGCTTTGGTTCAAAATCGTGTAGATTTCATAGGCATCGTTTGAGTTTGTGGATGCCGCAGCCATCAGTTCATCGCTCATATCGGTCAGCGTGAGCGCGTAATCGAGCATCTGCGTATACTCCGCGAATATGTCGCAGACCTGTGTAAACAGTATCTGCTCGCTCTGGTGCATCAGCCGGATCTCGCCGATTTCGGGCACAGTGCGCTGCTCGAGCTGCGCCCTGTGCTCGGACAGATCGGTGTACAGCCCTGAGATCTGCGCATACAGCGCTTCGGGATCGGCGTTCAGGTTGATGTTATCCTTTTCTTCAAACGCCGCCTGTATGATACCGAGGTCTTCGCGCACAAGCGCAATGAAGTTGTTCAGCTCATCCTTGTTGCCGAGGCTGGAAATGGACAGATTTATGCTGATCACGGCGTTGTAAAGCCGCTTTTCCCAATCGTCATCCGGCGTTTCGACGACAAGCTCGAATCCGTATATGCCTTTGTAGCCCTCGGCGATGTATTCGTTGCTCCTGTCTTTTTCGAATGTCAGAACATAGTCCCCGTCTTTCAGCTCATCGATATAAAACTCGGCCAGATCCTCAAATTCGCCGCGGCTTCCGGCCTTCAGCTCTATTTCCGTATCACTTTCTTCATAGGAATAAATGACCGCGCCGTCGTACAGCGGCAGCGCATCATCGGGGTAATCCGCGTCCCTGACGGGCCTGTAGTCCTTCGGCGCGAACACGCCGTATACCGCTGCGCACCCGGAAAAGTTGATCGTCATGGCTGCCGCCAGCAGAAGGATTATCAATGAGGCACCCTTTTTTTTTCATGGTTGCGAACTCCTTTAAATTATTCTGTGATTCTCAAATTATTATATAATAACCATAATTCGTTAATCAACCGATTAAACAGCGGTTTGATTTATTTATTGCCATGAAACCGGCAGAATCCCGTGCAGAACATATGAATTGCGTCAGAATGCGGTGAGCTCCGGCATCGGGGTTGACAACGGCGGATGCGGAGCATACTCTGGTATCATCACCCGAAGGATATCAATCAGATGAGCCGATATGACAAACCTCGTATTCCGGTACTTGAGGCGCTGCTGGCGGCAGCGCTGTACGGCATCAGCATACCGCTTTCAAAGCAGCTGCTTTCAAGCGTGCCGCCCATGATGGCCGCCGCGTTTCTGTACCTTGGCGCGGGCCTGGGGATGCTGGCGCTGGACGCCGGAAAGCGCATCTTAAAGGCCGGGCGCACCGAGGCGGGGCTGGCGCGAAGCGAGCTTCCCTATATCATTCTAATGGTCGCGCTGGATATCGCCGCGCCGATATGTCTGATGCTCGGGCTGAAAATGACCGCTGCGGCAAATGCATCCTTATTGAGCAATTTCGAGATTGTGGCAACCTCGGTGATCGCGCTTGCGGTATTCCGCGAATCGATCGGCTCCAGACAATGGATTGCGATCGCGCTCGTAACAGTGTCCAGCATTTTATTGTCATTCGAGGATATGTCGGCTTTTCGGTTTTCACCCGGATCGTTGCTCGTCATACTTGCCTGTGTCTGCTGGGGCTTTGAGAACAACTGCACCAGAAAGCTGTCCCTGAAGAACCCGGCGCAAATTGTCATCGTCAAGGGACTTGGCTCCGGCGCGGGAGCGCTGGGGGTGGCGCTCCTTTCCGGGGAACGGTTTGCTTCGGCCGTTCACATGGCCTTTGCCATGCTGCTCGGTTTCGTATCCTATGGTCTCAGCATCTATTTCTATGTCAGGGCGCAGCGGGAGCTCGGGGCGGCGCGCACAAGCGCATTCTATGCGGTCGCTCCGTTCATCGGCGCGGGCGTCGCGATCATTGCATTCGGCGAGCGCATGACAGGAGTGTTCGCTGCCGCCGCCGTTGTCATGCTGGCCGGGGCATGGTTGTCCGTGACCGAAAGGCACAGCCATGAGCATGTGCACGAGCCTGTCGCGCACGAGCACCGCCACAGCCACGATGACGGGCACCACAATCATACGCACCGAGAGGCGGTGAATGGCGGCCACAGCCATTACCACGAGCATGAACGGATGAAGCATACGCATGAGCACAGGCCGGATATGCACCATCAGCATTAAGCTTGAGTAATTCGGGGGTTCTTGCCGGCATTCGCCGGTGGTATACTCATTATAAAGCATATTGACGAGAGATTTATTATGAAGAAGCATCAATACAAACAGCTGGAAGACTACATGCTGTCCTGCATGCTCGACAGCGCGCACGACAAGGATCACATATACCGCGTGCTGTATGCGGCGCTGGAAATCGCGCAGTATGAGAGGGATGTTGACCGTGATGTACTGGTTGCGGCTTGCCTGCTGCACGACATCGGGCGGCAGCAGCAGTACGCGAACCCGGCGGTGTGCCATGCGCTGGCCGGAGCGCAAATGGCTTATGATTTTTTGATTGGCCACGGCTGGGGCGGCGGGTTCGCAATGAATGTCAGGCAATGCATCGAAACCCACAGGTTCCGCGCAGACCGCCAGCCGCAGACCATGGAGGCCAAAATACTCTTTGACGCCGACAAGATCGATGCGACCGGCACGCTGGGCGTCGCGCGCACGATATTCTATAAGGGGCAGATGTCGCAGCCGCTTTATTGCGTGCTGCCGGATGGGACAATATCCGATGGTGAAAACGACGGGGTATCCTCATTCTTCCATGAATACCGGTTCAAGCTCGAAAAGCTGTACGACCGGTTTTATACAAAGCGCGCTGCAGAAATCGCGGCGGCACGGCGGCACAGCGCGGCAGAATTCTATAAAAGCATGCTTCGGGAAGTCGAGTCGTCCTATTCGGTCGGCACCGAACTGCTGGATGCAGTGTTTGATAAAGAGGCCTGACCACAGGGCTTTTCAAGGCCGCAATCTGCTACTCCGTCTGTTCTTTTTGTGAAACTGTATTGATGATCGAATCGGGTTCTGCCCGGTCGGTAAAGAGCACGCCGTCGAGATGGTCGATCTCGTGGCAGATAATGCTGGCCGCTATGCCTGAAAACGCCATCGGCATATGCCTGCCCTGTTCATTGACGGTGTCGACAAGTATGGACTGCGGGCGTATGACCGCGGCCGTTACGCCGGGTATGCTCAGGCATGATTCCCGGCCGGACTGCCTGCCCTCCGCGCTCAGTATGACAGGGTTTATAAGCCGGATCAGCCCCTGCCCGGCATCGGCTACGACGAGGCGCTTGAGCACGCCGGTTTGCGGCGCGGCAAGGCCGACGCCCTTGTAATGATACATGGTTTCGGCCATGTCGTCCAAAAGCGCCAAATCTTCCGGGGTGATATGCGTCAAGGGCCTTGATACCTTCCTTAATACGGTATCGCGGCCGTCGAGCATGATTTCTCGCAGCATCGCAATTTCCATCCGTTATAACAGATTCATTTTTATTATACAGAATTTGCGGCGAATCGTGTAGCGGTTATTGGATCGATTGTTTTAAAATAAGGATTGGTATCCTGCTTAGTTGCCTGTAGCGGGCGTAAGTTTTGCTGCAAAATAAAACGGAGCAAAGCGAACTTTGCTCCGATGTGGTAGCGGCGATCCGATTTGAACGGATGACACTCCGGGTATGAACCGAATGCTCTAGCCAACTGAGCTACGCCGCCATATTGTGAAATTGGCAAAACCATCGCCAAAGTAATTAGTATAATATCATTATCTCCATGGCAAGTCAATATGAAAATATAAGGAGAGGAGCACCGGAAAAGGAAATGTCCGGCGCTCCGTGCAGGTATATTTATGAAGTCCGCGGGCGGAAGCTTGCCCCATAAGACTTCTGATATTTACCGGCGGATCATATCACAATACAGTCGCGGGCAATATACCGTTGTTCACTTGATGCAGGGCTGGCAAACTGGGCAATAGTAGACGCTTCCGCCGAGATAGGCTTCCTTGACGATTTCACTGCCGCAAACGGGGCACGGATTCCGGTATGTGTTGCTGCTTAAGATGCAGGCATAGCCGCCCGGATTCCCGAAGAGGTCTTTTTCCACATCCCTGCCGCCGCGCGAGGCCATATCCGCCAGTATTTTTTTGACCGAGCCGAACATCGCCGAAATCTCCGCATTGGAAAGGCTGCCCATCTTTGTGCGCGGGTTGATGCGGGCATGGAACAGTATATCCTGCAGCACACCGTTGCCAAGGCCCGGCACGCGCTGCTCGGTCGCCAGGAACGCCTTGGCCGACAGCTTTTCATAATTTTCCGCCAGCAGCGACAAGAAATATTTTTCGTTGAATGCATCGGTCAGCGGCGACGGCTTTTTGACCGAGCCGAGGTAATACGGGTTGTCCATTTCGCCGTGCGGTACGGCTCCGATGCCGCCGTACATCTGCACGCTTGCGGCAAGGTGCGATCCGTCGCTGAATTCCAGCAGCAGCTGGTGCTTTGGCGGCAGCTTGGCCCCGGCTTCATAATAGCGCGGCGTTGCGCCCTCGCTGACAAATATGTCGACACCCTCGGCGTCGATCTCCAAAAATCCGCCGCGGTGCGTCGCCCCGGTGATGCTCCTGCCCGATAGCAGTTTGTCATAGCGATCCCTGTCGCCGTAATACCATGCGAACTTGTGCGGGGAAGCGCCGACAATCACATGGGTGATTTTTTTACCGGCAAGGTTCTCTTTTACTTGTTTTGCGGCAGCATAGCTTTCGGGCAACTCATACATAGCGGCTTCTCACTTTCATTTCTCACAGGTATATGGTAATGATCACCATAGCTTCATTATAGCGTTTGGACGATTTGTGTAAATATGAAATGTATATGGCACATTTACAGATAGCTCGTAAACCAATACGCTTTCACTTTTTATATTGTATGACAAATGCCCGTCCTCAATAAGAGAGTATAAAAAGAGGGCGCTTGCCGCGCCCCCTTATAGGTTTATGACTGTGTAATGTTTATGCAACCTCTTCCGCGTCGTCGGAGATCTCATCCCAGCTGCGCGTGTCTTCCGTAAAGCCCTTCTTGGCCTTTGCATTTACAACTATCTTTATGATGACGCCCGAGACAACGCAGAGGCCCATGACGAGCCAGCCGCCCAGTATGTTCGAGGCCAGTGTATAGCCGTCGCCCGCACCGTATACGCCGCCGCCAATGAACAGCGATACAATATTCCATATAAACAGCGCGGACAGTATGACCGGGGCCACAAACTTGATGGAGATGTTGAACCACCATGCGGGCATCCTGAACTTCTTCGTGTTAGCATTAATCTGCTCGAGCACCTTCGAAGTCTTGAAGCACCAGCCGACCACGATGGCCTCCAGCACGCCGGTCAGCACCAGCGTATAGCTGTTGGCCCAGTTGTCGACGATATCGAGCCATGCAAGACCGGCGCCGGTCACAAAGAACAGGCCGATGACTGCGTCGATGATGCACATAACGAGCGTGGTTTTGTGCTTATTGAGCTTGAATTTGTCGGAAATCGCGGTGGATGCGCCCTCGACGATCGAAAACAGAGAGTCGATCGCCAGCGTGATCAGACAGAAGTAGAAGACATAGCCGAATGCCGCGTTGATCCATGGTATGTTTGTAAGGCTCACGATGGCCTGAGGATACACGATGAACGCCGTTACGATGCCGGATGCGCTCATATTGTCGAGCATGCCGACGCCGGACATCGTCGTGAACATCACCATTCCCGCAAGCACGCTGATCAGCAGATCCGAGAACGCGATGATCATCGAATCGACGGCGACATTGCTGTCCTTGTCAAGGAACGAGCCGTAGGCGAACATGATGGCCATCGCAATCGACAGCGAGTAGAACACCTGGCCGATCGCGTCGACCCACAGGCTTGCGCTTGACAGCGCCGACCAGTCGGGTATGAAGAATTTGGCAAGGCCCTCTGCCGCGCCGTCCATCGTAAAGCCGCGGACAGCCAGTATCAGCAGGCAGATAACCGGCAGCGTGACGGTGTATTTAACCACCTTGCCGACGCTCGTCGTGCCTTTGCGTATGCACCAGTAGGCTGCCGCCCAGGCGAGGCCAAGGCATATGACCACAGGCCATGCAATCGTGCCGTAGCCCGAAACAGTGCCCGTCGTTTTGATCATCGTAGCCCATATCGAGCTTGCGCCTGCGGTATCCCCGGTAAGCCCGGCGAACTTGTAGCTGACGATGAACATCATGATGACCCAGGCGAATACGACCGCGTAATAAATGGAAATGACAATTGCATTGAAAACGGCAATCCAGCCGACCGGTTCAGCCTTCCTGTTTATTGCGCGCATTGCGCCCGGAGCGCCGCTGCGGACTTTGCGCCCGATGGCAATTTCCATCATCAGCAGCGGAATGCCCAGCGCCAGCATTGCAACCAGGTATACCATCAGGAATGCGCCGCCGCCGTGCTTTGCCGCAAGTCCCGGAAAGCGCCAGGCGTTTCCTAGGCCGACGGCGGAGCCGATGGCAGCGAGGATGAACGTGGACCGCGAGGCCCATTTATCTCGTTTCATTGTTTCTCCCCCTAAATTGAAAGTATAATTACAGATAATTTTAACATCAAAGCGTTTGGTTTTCAATCATTTCGTTCATAAAATATTCATAAACTTCAATGTTTTAAATTGACAGACCGGCAAGATGTTCTTTTTCTTCGTGTTGCGGGGTTTGTTGACTATTTAATTACCATAATATACTATTATTTTAAGAAAAATATCTTTCATCAGCCGTGGGAGGATAGCGCAGGAGGGCGTATGAAATGGCAAAACGCAATCGATGAAATACTGGAAAAGGCCAATCCGTCCATCGTTTACAGGATGTACAGGGACATACTGGGCGGCCTTGATCCGGCCGATGCGGCCGGGCTCTGCAATGCTGTACGTTCCGATCCTGCTGTCAAGTTCGCTTTCTCACTGCAAAAACAGGACGGATACTTCGGCGATGTATTCCACTCGGGCTTTGACCCGAAGGGCAAATACAAAGGCAAGTACGGGGTCGAGGGGATCACACGGTTCCTTTATGAAAAGGGCGTCGAATCCGCAGACCCGCGAATCAAAGCCGGTCTGAATGCGCTTGACCGGGAGAACTGGCTCGGGCAGGACAAGGGTATCTGGTGTGTCTATTACAAGGAAATGGGCTTGTACGGGCCGGATTTGATCAAGGCCTGCCTGCTTGCAATGTTCGGCGCGATATCCGAAGATGAGCTCGCGCCGCTTGTTGCGGACGCCGTAAAGACATTTGAAGACATGAAAAGTTTTGACTCCTATGACTCGATCACCGAGGATTTCAAATATGGCGGAAAGGTCTACAGCGTTTACAAAAAGGGGATACGCTTCCCCGAATACTATCATCTGAAGCTGCTGGCGTTCACCGGTCTGTGGAGGCGGGGCGACGGCAGGCGGATCGTGGTAGACGGCGTTAAGAAGCTCATGGATTTATCGCCGCTCAGGGAGGTGCGGGTCAAATACAGATCCCGCTGGCTGGCTCCCGGCGGAATACGTCCGTTTGATCTGAAGATCAAGCTTGCAGATTTGGCAAGAGAGGGTTGGGAAGACAGCTGGACGCGCTGGTTTGTGACATTTGAGCACTTTGCGAGGATGGGGATCGTGCGGGATGTGCCGGAGCTTGCCGGACAGGCCAATCAACTGATGGAACTGCTTGACGCCGGGAACGGATTTTTCCCGATCGATCTGAAGATCGACTATTTCAACCGTTGGGGGCCGTTCATGGGCCTGGCGCTCGAGAATGACTGGAAGGAAGGGCGTGGGAAGTACGACCTGACATTCAGGAGCCTGCTGATACTTAAGCTGGCGGGGATGGTTCCGTGATATAATATCTGTATCATCAAATACATTGGCAGCTTATATCCTGTTTTATGGGGATGGGAGATTCTCGCTATGAAGAAAATATTGTTTAGAGCAGTCAAAACACTAATCATCATACTCGCTGCGATTCTGGCGCTGGCCGGAATCTATTTTATCGTAAAGGCCATAGGCGTCAACGGCGAGCCGTCGGCCCAGGTCTGGAATGCTTCGGAGCCGTTCGACACTGCGAATGCGGGCCGGGTGGTCAAAAAGGACGGCGAGGATTTTACGATCCTGCTGCTTGCGGACATACAGATCGGCGCGAATCCGTTCAGGGACACAAAGGCATTGAACAAGATGGACGCGATGGTCGAAAAGACCAACCCGGACATGATCA
>Ga0123334_1000915_pt1 | contig 39227 bp, 33 predicted proteins | sample BiotimSIPDNA_FD_89706 | JGI IMG/M metagenome (GOLD analysis project Ga0123334, IMG submission 89706) | Anaerobic biogas reactor microbial communites from Washington, USA - Biogas_R1 time_0 SIP DNA | ecosystem: Engineered > Bioreactor > Anaerobic > Unclassified | place: Washington, USA...
CGTCTGGGACTGGCTTACCATACTCCCACATGGTACGCTCTGACCGAGACCTATGAAGCGCAGATTGATGACGACATGGGAGCATATATTACAGATCCCGATTATCAACCGGCTGTGACCAGCTCGAAGTCATTTATCAACGATTACGACCTGAAAACGCCCGGTAAGCTGGTGGCCAGCATCGCTACGGTATTGGGAAGCCGTTTCATTGCCAGTCTCGACTACGAGATGACGGACTACTCTAAAATGAAACTTGCCGTTCCCTCTGGAGCTTATGAAGATGAGGATTGGTACGAATGGGACAATGAGTACATCGCGATGGATTTCCGACCGGCTTCGACAATCCGTGCGGGAATAGAATATCGTTTCACACAGCAGTTCTCGGGACGTCTAGGCTATGCCTGGATGCAGAACCCTTACGACAGTGACCTTGTTGAGTTCGGTGATGCGGCCATCGTTGGATCAAACACCATCTATCGGATTGAAGGTGACACCAACTACCTGACCGGGGGACTCGGTTATCGCTTCAACAGGAATTTCTTCCTCGATGTGGCAGTCGTATACAGCAGTCAGACCGATGATCTCTATCCTTTCCCCAACTACTACGATGGGGCAACACTCTCAGTAGATGCATCACCTTTTAAGATGGATAATAACAGCCTGAAAGGTTTGGTCACATTGGGATACAAGTTTTGAACAATCTGACAATAAAAAACAGAAGCCGGGAGTTGCATTCCCGGCTTTTGTTTTTTTTACCTGTTCTCGTTGCGCAAGTAAAAATTCAATCAAGACAATCGCATACATGGGCAAGTGAGAATCATGCGAAACATGAATCACCTGTATTGCGAAAAATAGTACCTTTGCATCATACAATAAAATTATTCAAAGATCCCTATGGAACAGCAAAAAGGTTATCTTACCACTGACGACAAGAGAAAAGTGACCACCCACCGACTATTGGAAATGAAATATCGGGGTGAGAAAATATCGATGCTTACGGCTTACGACTACTCAATGGCAACCGTGATCGACCAGGCCGGGATGGATGTGATCCTTGTGGGCGACTCGGCATCGAACGTGATGGTGGGCAATACCACCACGCTTCCGATGACAGTGGAGCAGATGATCTACCACGGTAAGTCTGTGATGAATGGTGTGAAGAGAGCCATGGTGGTGATCGACATGCCTTTCGGAAGCTACCAGGGAAACCCCCGGGAAGCGGTGGCCAACGCGGTACGGATCATGAAGGAGACGGGAGCCGATTGCCTCAAGCTGGAAGGGGGCAGGGAGATCATGGAATCGGTGAAGCTGATTCTCAGCGCCGGTATCCCCATCATGGGACACCTGGGACTGATGCCCCAGTCGATCAACAAGTATGGCACCTATGCGGTAAGAGCTGAAGATGAAGTGGAAGCAATGAGACTGGTGGACGATGCCCACCTGCTGCAAGAGGCGGGTTGCTGCTCATTGGTGCTGGAGAAGATACCTTCTATGCTGGCAAAAAAAGTTGCGGATGAGCTGACAATACCGGTCATCGGTATCGGCGCCGGTCCCCATGTGGATGGCCAGGTATTGGTGATGCACGACATGCTGGGTCTGAACAAGGGCTTTTCACCCCGTTTCCTGCGCCGCTACGCCAATTTATTCGAAGAGATAACCATTGCCGTACAAAACTACATTAAGGACGTTAAAACGGCTGATTTTCCCTCAGAAAAGGAGTCTTACTAGTTGGCAGGTTAGTAAGTTTGAAGTTCATAGTTCAAGGTTCAATTCTGACAACTCACTGTAGAACGGTATATCGGTCAGGAACTGGTAGTCAAGCGTGGGAAAATTAATCCGGTAGCAGAAGTGGCTGATGCCGTTTGAGACTACAATGTAAGGAACCCGCAGTACGCTGTTATAGCGCGCCACCTGGTCGAATACCTGCTGGGTGATCGTCACCCTTGGTTCCTTGTACTCCAGGATCATCAGCGGTTCCAACTGCTTGTTATAAATTACCGTGTCGCATCTACGGGAGAGCGAATTGAGCCGTATGGCTGTTTCATTGGCGATGCGTGAGGCGGGATACCCTTTTTGTTGCACCAGGTAATTCACGAAATGTTGGCGAACCCACTCCTCTGGTGTCAGCACCACATACTTCCTGCGCAAAGGATCAAATATCTCCTGCAACTCTCCTTTTTTTCTGATTTTTGCATCGTAGGATGGCAAATTTAACGGGTACATATTGTATCTTTGTTTGTATAACAGGGTTCGCTCTGAACAAAAATAGCGCTTTTTTATGAGAACGAAACAAGAAATCGTGGAGAACTGGCTTCCCAGATACACCAAAAGAGCACTTGCCGATTTCACCGGATTTATCCTGCTGACCAACTTCCAGAAGTACGTGGAGATCTTCGCGGAGCACTTCAAGGTACCCATCGTGGGTGCCGATGCCAACATGCCAAACGCCTCTGCCGAGGGAATCACCATCATCAACTTCGGAATGGGGAGTGCCAACGCAGCAACGGTGATGGACCTGCTGAGCGCCGTGAAGCCTACGGCTGTGCTCTTCCTGGGCAAGTGCGGCGGCTTGAAAGCACGCAGTGAATTGGGGGATTACATCCTACCCATCGCCGCCATCAGAGGCGAGGGAACCTCCAATGACTACTTCCCGCCAGAAGTACCCTCGCTGCCGGCATTCAGCCTCCTGCGAGCAGTCTCATCCAACATCCGCGACTTCGGGAGGGATTACTGGACCGGTACCGTCTACACCACCAACCGCCGGGTGTGGGAGTACGACGATGACTTCAAGGGATACCTACGGCAGGTACGTGCCCTGGCAGTTGATATGGAGACCGCAACGATCTTCACCTGTGGTTTTGCGAACCACATCTCCACCGGAGCGCTGTTGCTGGTCTCCGATCAGCCGTTGATCTCCACCGGTGTGAAAACGGAGAAGAGCGACCAGCATGTCACCGAGAACTTCGTGGAAGAACATGTGAAGATAGGAATCAAATCACTCTCCTCCATCATGAACAATGGATCGACAATCAAGCACCTGCGTTTCGACTGGTGACCTCCACCCCAAATCCTGAACAATGGCAGCAGCAACCAAAAATAGCTACGAGGCAATTCGTGCCGACATCCTGAAGGGACAATTTCATCCGGTCTACCTGTTGATGGGTGATGAAGGTTACTTCATTGACCGGCTTACCGAACTGCTGGAAGAAAAGGTGCTAACCGAAACAGAGAAGGATTTCAATATGCTCACCTTTTACGGTGTGGACTCCGATGTACATAACATCATAGCGGCGGCACGCAGATATCCCATGATGGCAGAGCATCAGCTGATTGTGGTGAAAGAGGCACAAAATCTTCCAAAGTTTGAGGAACTGGATCACTATGTCAGTAATCCAATGCCATCGACCGTTCTGGTGATCAACTACCGCCACGGCAAGGTAGACAAAAGAAAGGCTTTGGTGAAAAACATAGAGAAGATTGGGGTGGTTTTTGAATCGAAAAAACTGTACGACAATCAAATTCCCCCGTTCATTGTCTCCTGGTTCAGGGAACAGTCAATCACCATCGACGAGAAGTCTGCACAGATGCTGACCGATAATGTGGGCAATGACATCAGCAAACTGATTCCCCAGCTTGAAAAGCTGGTGGTGTCACTTCCAGCCGGAAACAAGAGGGTGACTGCAGAACTGGTTGAACAAAATGTGGGCATCAGTAAGGATTTCAATCCCTTTGAACTGCAGAAAGCAATCACCCGCAAGGATCTGCTAACGGCAAACCGCATTGTAGATCACTTCGGCAGAAACCCGAAGGAATATCCAATGATGGCTACAGTGGCCGTCCTCTTCAATTACTTCAGCAACCTGCTGGAGTGTTATTGGCTCCCGCGCAGGGATGAACAATCGGTGATGGCTGCATTACAGATCAGGAGTAGCTTTTTCGCACGCGATTACATGACCGGACTAAGGAATTACAGTGCAGGCAAGGTGATGGAGATCATCTCCGACTTGCGACGCTTCGATGCCTCCTCTAAAGGGGTGGACAACGTATCCGCCACACAACATGAACTGCTGCGCGAGCTGGTCTACCGCATCATGCACTAGTCCTGCTTTATCCAGTCGATGATCTTATCGCTCAGGGGGCTCTCACCGGGCATCACCACATCTACCAGATGTCCCTGCTCATCGATCATGTATTTCTGGAAATTCCAGGTTACCTCCTGGTCCAACACACCGTTTTCATCCTTTTGAGTAAGCCAGCTGTATAGCGGTGCCATCTCATCTCCCTTCACGCTGATCTTGTCCATCATTGGGAAGGTTATGCCAAAATTACCGGTGCAGAACTCTTTGATTTCCTGATTGGTGCCGGGTTCCTGATTGTTGAAGTTGTTTGCCGGGAATCCGATGACTGTGAAATTCTTATCCTGATAGGCGCTGTATAGTTTCTGCAACTCCTCATACTGGGGAGTCAATCCGCAGCGGGAGGCGACATTCACCACCAGCACCTTTTTTCCTTTCAGTGTAGCTAGGTTGAATTCATTCCCGTCGATGTCTGTTACCGTAAAGTCGTGCAACGTTCGCTCGGAATTTCTGCTCTCTTTGTCGGGGAGATTAGTCGTCTCCTCTTTTGCTGCCTGATCTTGTTTGTTCTGACCACTGCACCCCGGTGTGATTGTCAAAAAAAGCAGTGCAAACAATATGCCTATCCATCTCTTTTCCATTCTCTCTTTTTTTAATTGTTAGCATGAACTGACCTGCCGGATAGAAATTGTCTGATTGTATCAGCAGATCATCATTGTTCTATAACAAATGTTACTCCTATAGGGTTCAGCTACCTTCCAACTTTTCTGATGTACATTTGAATACATGAATAATCCATCCTAATTTACATAATATCATATAGATAGAAACATTTTAAAGCTTCAGGAGCAGAATATTGTGTCGCCGATAGGAGAACTGTATGAAAAGAGCTCCTTCAGGAAGATTTGAGCAGTTTGAGATATGACAAACAGATAATATTAAAGTGTATTGATGTTCTCTAATTTAACCTACGGATATCTATACATCGTCAGTTCAATAATTACACAACCAAATAAATGTAATAGTGTAGAAATGAAAATCACATATGTTTCGCGGATTACGGAATACATTTGTGCATGTAACTGCTGATTACAATCCCATTTTACAATACAATTCTTAAGTTTCTCCTTTAACAATTGCTCAGGGATAGTATAATTAATAGATAAATATCTGCTATAGTTAGAGTAATACATGTTATCTAAAGCCATGAATTAGCTTGTGTCGGGAAATAGCATTCGTTCTTGATATATTATGTTAAAAAACTAGGATAAATAATGTTTATGATGCTATATATCAGTATTATACCAGTATTATATTAAGTTTTAATTATTCATCTCCCCAGCAACTTAGCTATTTGGTAGAATTGTAATATTACAAATGTTTCGTGCTGTTGGTGGTTTTGTAAACTACAAATCCATCTCCCTCATTTTATCATTTGTAAAATATATTTCTTACATTTGTGAACTGACTAGAGGAGTGAATAAATATTCATACAGGCCCAAAGAATGACACTATGAAAGATCGCATCAAAAAAATCATGGAAATCGAACATTTGTCGCCAACACAATTTGCCGACAGATTGCAAATCAACCGTGCTGTCATCTCCCATATACTAAATGGCAGGAACAATCCAAGTCTGGACGTAGTGACAAAGATATTGGGTGAAATGAACTACATCAATCCGGAGTGGCTGCTCAATGGGAACGGTTCCATTTATAAAGAGGGCATCGATCCCGATACAATCGCAAAAGAGCCCGATTTATTCCACCAGGATACGGCAGAACAAGGCATGAGTAAGGTTGAAATGAAGCATGCGCAGGAAACAGCCTTTAAAGAACTCCCTTTAAAGACGAAAGATACTGATGAAAAGCGAGTTGCGTCGTATAAAGAATGTGAAAAGAAAATCACACAGATAATCATCTACTACAATGACAACACGTTTGAGACATTTATACCACCCCACAATTAGATGTTGAGTTCGTCTAGAATGAATTTCCATCACAAGAGATGAGTTGAAATTGGGTGATTGTCAAATTTGCTTTCCATTCGTCATATCTGAAATTTATGATGTACTTTTGTACCGAACAAAGATATGATTCCGATGAAACAACTTGATTTCACCGTTCGCTCAAATGAAAAACTGAACGATCAAAACCATCTGTTAAAGGTTGTCCCCAGCGACAATGAGCAGCTGCCGGAGATGCTTCCCGGGCAGTTTGTACAGATATTGGTGGAGAATGCTCAACATACCTTCCTGCGAAGACCAATCTCAATCAACAACATAGTACCGGAAAGGAACGAAATTTGGCTACTGGTACAATCAGTGGGTGAAGGTACCCAAAAGATATGTGAGATGGCTGTCGGGTGGCGACTCAACATGCTGGTTCCCCTGGGTAACAGCTTCACCATCCCATCCAGTCGCGGAAGCTACCTGCTGGTGGGTGGCGGTGTGGGAACGGCTCCCCTCCTGTTCCTGGGAAAGAAGCTGCATGAGAGGGGCATAGCGTGCGATTTCCTGCTGGGAGGAGCATCCGAACAAAACATCCTGCAGCGATCGGACTTCACAAATTATGGTACGCTCTACTGTACCACGGAAGATGGCTCTCTCGGTGAGAAGGGATACGTGACACATCATTCGGTACTGCAGCACAAAAAGTATGACTTCATCTTCACCTGTGGTCCCAAGCCGATGATGGTGGCGGTGGCACGCTACGCCCATGAAAGGGGAATCAGGTGTGAGGCATCGCTCGAGAACCTGATGGCATGCGGATTCGGAGCCTGCCTCTGCTGTGTGGAGAAAACAACCCGTGGCAATGTCTGTGCTTGCACCGAGGGACCTGTATTTGACATAAATGAACTGACATGGCTCGATTAGAAGTGAAAATAGGCAGTATGCAACTGCGCAATCCGGTGATGACCGCCTCGGGCACCTTCGGCTACGGTACCGAATATACCGATTTCATGGATCTGGGTCGCCTTGGTGGCATTTTCGTGAAGGGTACCACCCTGGAGCCGCGACAGGGGAACGACTACCCAAGGATGGCCGAGACGCCCTCTGGCATGCTCAATGCGGTGGGTCTGCAAAACAAGGGGGTCGATTATTTCGTAGAGCATCTCTACCCGTTGATAAAGGATTATGACACCCACATGATTGTCAACGTCTCCGGCTCAACAGTAGAAGATTATGTGGCCTGTACAGAGAAGCTGGTGGGACTTGAGAAGATACCCGCCATCGAACTCAACATCTCCTGCCCCAATGTGAAGGAGGGAGGCATGGCTTTCGGTACATCCTGTGCCTCGGCAGCACAGGTCACCAGAGCGGTACGCAATGTCTATCCCGGCACCTTGATCGTCAAGCTCTCTCCCAACGTCACCGACATTACCGAAATAGCACGCTCAGTGGAAGCAGAGGGAGCCGATTCGGTCTCTCTGGTGAACACCTTCCTGGGAATGGCCATCGATGCCGAAAGCAGACGGCCAAAACTCTCCACCGTAACAGGTGGACTCTCCGGTCCCTGCATCAAACCAATCGCCCTGAGAATGGTCTGGCAGGTCTTTCATGCGGTCAAGATACCAGTGATCGGCATGGGAGGCATCTGTAACTGGGAGGATGCCATTGAGTTCATTCTGGCCGGAGCCACAGCCATTCAGGTGGGCACCTATAACTTTATCGATCCTTCAGCATCGGTGAAGATTGTAGAGGGTATTGAGGAGTACCTCCTACGACACAACATTGCATCGGTGACCGACCTGGTGGGTGCAATGGAAATGGGCTGAACCCTATTATCAAAATGTACTTTTATTTGGGATTATCTTTGACAAAATGAAAATTTATACTATCTTTGCAGATTCAAATTGATTCATAATAGATAGATAGCATGTCAAAATTGCAAATCCCATATGGTTACATACCGCTGTTGAATCTCAAACAGACCGAGTTGGGAATCAAAAGCATCAAGGATTTCTTTCAGGTCAATCTCTCTTCAGAGCTTCGGCTGAGAAGGGTGACCGCTCCTCTGTTTGTGGAGAGCGGTACCGGAATCAATGACGACCTGAACGGCGTGGAGCGCCCAGTTCGTTTTCCCATCAAGGACATGAACGACAAACATGCCGAGATCGTACACTCCCTGGCCAAATGGAAACGGTTGACCCTTGCCGACTATGAAATTGAAGAGGGTTTTGGCATCTATACCGACATGAATGCAATCCGGGCCGATGAAGAACTGGATAACCTCCATTCACTTTATGTAGATCAGTGGGACTGGGAGCTGGTGATCAGTGAAAAGGAGAGAACCGTGGAATTTCTGAAGAACGTTGTCAGGAGAATCTATGCCGCCATGCTCCGCACAGAATACCTTGTGTATGAACTCTTCCCCTCCATTACGCCGCAACTGCCGTCAGAAATCACTTTCATCCATGCCGAGGAGCTCCTGCAACGCTATCCCGATATGGATGCCAAACAGCGGGAAGATGCCATCACGAAAGAATTTTGTGCGGTCTTCATCATCGGAATTGGAGCTCCCCTGAGCAACGGTGAACCGCATGACGGACGTGCACCCGATTACGACGACTGGAGCACAATCGCTGAGGATGGTTACCCGGGTCTGAATGGTGACTTACTCGTCTGGAATCCTGTTCTGAAGAAATCGGTTGAGCTCTCCTCCATGGGTATTAGAGTGGATGCCAACGCACTGGCATCTCAGCTCAAGGCCCGAGGCAAGGAGGAGCGTCTCTCGCTCTACTTTCACCGGCGACTGATGAACAATGAATTGCCACTTTCCATTGGAGGCGGCATCGGCCAGTCGCGCCTCTGCATGTACTACCTGCGCAAGGCACACATTGGAGAGATTCAGGCAAGCCTGTGGCCGCGGGAGATGCGTGAAGAAGCAAAAGAGCAGGGTGTATTTTTGATCTGAAACAGCTCCTTATCCTTAATAGAATAATTGAGGCCGTCTCATCACATCACATGAGACGGCTTTTTTTTGTTTAATCATTACAGTTTGAGTAGCCCTTTTTGAGGAAGAAACAGCCTATTTTCTTCGGTACAGGTTCTAATCTCGTTCTAATATGGTTCTAATATGGTTCTAATATGGTTCTAATAGATTCGAACCAGATTAGAGTCAGTTACGACTGAATTGATACCCTGTATAAAGCCAAATAAGGCGATTATTAGTGGTTGGGATGAAAAAAAGCCATCTCATTTGTATGTTGAGACAGCCTCTTTTCTTTTTATACTGAAGATGATTTTGTATTTTCGTCAACCCTAATCTGTTTGTTATGGATGTGAAAATTGAAGAGAGTTGGAAGGAACTGCTACAGAGTGAGTTTGAACAGCCCTATTTCGAAGAGCTGACCCGTTTCGTACGGGAGGCATATCGCAAAGGAACGGTCTATCCCCCGGCAAAGCTGATTTTTCAGGCTTTCGACCGCTGTCCATTTGATCGGGTGAAGGTGGTGATCGTAGGGCAGGATCCCTATCACCAGCCGGGGCAGGCCCACGGTCTCTGTTTCTCGGTGAACGACGGAGTTGCGCTGCCTCCCTCACTGCAGAATATCTACAAGGAACTGCAGAATGATATTGGCAAACCACCCGCGGCTTCCGGCAATCTTGAAAGATGGGCCACGCAGGGAGTGTTGCTGCTCAATGCAACCCTCACGGTTGAAGCCAACCGGGCAGGTTCACATCAGGGCAAGGGGTGGGAGCTATTCACCGACAGGGTAATTGAACGACTTGCAACGGAAAGGGAACACCTTGTCTTTATACTCTGGGGAGCATATGCACAAAAGAAAGGGGAAGGGATTGATGCGAATAGACATCTAATCTTAAAGTCGCCACACCCTTCGCCACTCTCTGCACATCGCGGTTTCTTTGGAAACAGCCATTTCAGCAGGGCAAACGCCTACCTCTCGGCCCATGGAAAAGAGCCAATAATTTGGTAGCGAATTACGGCAGAATTACCCTACACTGCCTTCGAGACTGATTTGAAGAAGTTTTTGCGCCTCCACTGCAAACTCCATTGGGAGCTTGTTCACCACCTCTTTCACGTAACCGTTCACGATCAAACCGATTGCTTCCTCTTCACCCAGACCACGCTGGTTGCAGTAGAAGATCTGATCTTCGCTGATCTTGGAGGTGGTTGCCTCGTGTTCGAGAATGGCTGTCGGGTTCTGAATATCGGTATAGGGGAAAGTGTGTGCGCCACAGTGATCTGTCAACAGCAGACTGTCGCATTGCGAGTGGTTGCGTGCGTTTTCAGCCTTCTTGCTCACCTTCACCAGTCCCCGGTAGCTGTTGTTGCTGCTGCCGGCCGAGATGCCCTTGGAGACGATACGGCTGCGGGTGTTCTTGCCCAGGTGGATCATCTTGGTACCCGTGTCGGCTTGTTGGAAGTTATTTGTCACCGCCACCGAGTAGAATTCACCCACCGAGTAGTCGCCGGCAAGGATGCAGGAAGGATACTTCCAGGTGATGGCTGAGCCTGTCTCAACCTGAGTCCAGGAGATCTTGGAGTGGTTTCCCTTGCAGATACCACGCTTGGTCACGAAGTTGTAGACCCCTCCCTTACCGTTCTTGTCGCCGGGGTACCAGTTCTGTACGGTAGAATATTTGACTTCCGCATTTTCGAGCGCCACGATCTCCACGATGGCGGCATGGAGTTGGTTCTCATCGCGCATCGGGGCGGTACAACCCTCCAGGTAACTCACGTAGGAGTCATCATCAGCCACAATCAGGGTACGTTCAAACTGACCCGTGTTGGCCGTGTTGATGCGGAAATAGGTGGAGAGTTCCATCGGGCAGCGCACACCCTTCGGGATGTAGACAAAGGAGCCGTCGCTGAAGACTGCCGAGTTGAGGGCAGCATAGAAGTTGTCCTTGTAGGGTACCACGGAACCCATGTATTTTCTAACCAGGTCGGGGTGGTGTTTCACTGCCTCACTGAAGGAGCTGAAGATGATCCCTTTTTCGGCAAGCACCTCCTTGAAGGTGGTTTTTACCGAGACGCTGTCCATTACGGCATCCACGGCGACACCGGTGAGCTGCTTCTGTTCGTCAAGCGGGATACCCAGACGCTCAAATGTTTTAAGGAGCTCCGGATCCACCTCGTCGAGGCTCTTGGGGGTTTTGCGTTTGGTGGGATCGGCGTAATAGATGATGTCCTGAAAATCGATGGCAGGTATCTTCAGATGTGCCCACTCCGGCTGCTCCATCGTGAGCCAGTGGCGATAGGCTTTTAACCTGAACTCCAGCAGCCACTCGGGTTCCTCCTTCTTTGAAGATATGAGCCGGACTACATCTTCGCTGAGTCCTTTTTCAATCACTTCGGTTTCTACATCTGTTGTGAAACCAAATTTATATTCTTGTGACGTTAATTCGTTTAATATCTGATCCTGATCCAGTTCTTGCATAGTTATCTTGAAGTTTTCGGGTCGTTTCGACCGGCATGAATAAGTAGGGCGGTAGGAGCCACCCAACTTGTAGTAACAACCAACAGGTTGCTTTTGTTGTACAAAGATAATCCTTTTTCATCAATTAAATCAATCACCAATGGTCCAACAAAAGCTTGAACAATTGTATCTCCGTTACTGTTAGATAGGAGAATTGACTAATAACAAGGACAATGGTTCGCTCTTCTTCATTCAAGATAAAAGGCGCAACCTCATTTAACATTTTAAAATACAAAGCAATATGAAAAAAGGACTCTTTTTACTGATCTCCCTCTTTGCCGTTTTCGCTCTTACGGCTCAATCGCATTACAAGGTTGACCCTGCCCACACCTCTGTGAACTTTAAAGTGAAGCACAGTGGCATCACCTTTGTGAACGGGAAGTTCGAGAAGTTCGATGGAGGCATCATCGGTAACCTCGACAAGATGGAGGAAGCAAGGGTATTCTTCAACGTGGAGGTGGGAAGCATCAACACCAGTGTCGAGATGCGTGACAACCATCTGCGCAGTGCCGATTTCTTTGATGCAGAGAAATATCCCTCAATGACTTTCGAAAGTACAAGCGTTGAGAAGGTAGATGCAAAGAAGTACAAACTCAATGGCAAGCTACAGATTAAAGATGTCACCAAGGATGTCACCTTCGACGTGATCTACGGTGGCGTGGTCAAGGGTCAGGATGGTGGTGAGACCGCAGGCTTCATTGCCAAAACAACCATCGATCGACTCGATTACAATGTGGCTTATGATCCCGATGGATTGGGCATTGGCAAGGAAGTGATGATCACTCTCTATCTCGAGTTCAAGAGTGCCGTACAATAAAGCAAGTCATTTGGAATGTTTGATCATCATACGAAACATGAAAGTAGTAGATGACCGTTGAACAATAAAAAAGAGGCTGTCTCAAAATCGAGACAGCCTCTTTTTTATTTCGTTGTGAAGTAGCGTGTGATGACTCCCCCGGGAGAAAGCAGCTCTGTAAGCTCGCTGTAAGGGATTGTCACATCAATGACCCCCATGGAGTAGGGGGCAATCTCATACTGGTTATAAGCGTAGTGAATGGCGCTATCGCTCAACCAGAAGTTGTTGTTGGGCACGATATCCTCAATGGTGAAGAATCCTTTCATCAGCAGTGAATCGGGCTCTGTCACTTCGTTGTCTTTCATCAGCTGCGCCACGATCTTCTCTGTAAAGGGGCGGTAATAACCCGGCAGGAAGAGATCTTCCTCCGAGAGGGTTGTGAGTCGATTCAGGTCGATGTTGGTGTAGGTGAGCCTGTGCGATCCGTGTGCTCCACCCTCGTAATCGCTGTATGAGACACTGTAGCTTATTAGTGAGTCGCTCACATGCAATAGTTCGTTCCGGATATCGAGCGTATACCAGTACCATACCGGTATCTCCCCACCCATCATTGCTTTCTCTTCGTAGAAACTGTTGGAGAGAGAGCGGTAACGTTCACGATAGGCATCGGTGTAGTGGGTAATTGCATCCTCAGGTGAAAGGGCGTCATATTGAATGTCACCAAAGAAGGTGCCGTTGAAGATCTGTTGCAGACGTTTCAAGGAGGCTTCGTCCCTGAACTGCTTCGGATAGGTGAAGGAGAGCGTCAGCTCCGCGTGGGGCAGGGTTGTATCATTCTCTGCCAGAAGGGGAATCTGTTTGTTCACCACCGTCGTTTCGAAGCGGATATCGTTGCAGGAACTAAAAAGCAGTAGAGCTGCCGCAGTAAGGATGAAGAAGAAGAACCGTTGTTTTTGCATTGTCGGCTGTTATTGAATGATCTGTTTGATTGCACCCAGCTCAGGGTAGAACAGTACACTGATAGGTTGTTTCATGTTTCCGAACATCCGTTTTGCAAGGACCTCCTTGGTACCGAATTGAACAACATCAACCTCGTTTTCCAGGAGCTTCCGGTTGCGAAATTCAACGACCAGCGTTGCCTTACCGGGTACATTGTAAACAAGTCCGCTGCTCAACTTATCCTCCAGCTTTTTCAGCTCCCGTTCATTGAGTATCAGCTCCACACTGGGGGTCTTGTTTGTCAATGATAAGTAAATAGGTTCACCTGCCAGGTTGTCGGCATCCACCGGACCCAGACGTTCCGAGAAGCGTGCCACAACACGGCGGTCGATATCCTCTGCATCTGGTATCACGCTGTAGTTCACCGAGAGATACTCAACGGCTGTAGTGCCGGTGAAAAGACCCGTAAGTACCTTCTCCTGAAGATCGATCTGATCCATCACCACTTTGTAGGCGGTGCCATCGGGAGGCATGCTTTCCGCTTCGCCTGTGAGGATATCGGTACGGCTGCGACGCAATTCGAGGATCTGACGTGCTACCAGTTCAGCCTGCTTGGCTGTGGACCCTGCGATCAGCGTTTCCTGTGAGAAATAACGACGTGGATTGAGATCGGGAGTCTCACTTTTGGGAAGTATAGTCTCGTTGTAATCCTGCAGCTCCCCCTCACTGTTTACAGCTACAATCACGCCATCTTCACGCAAGGTGAGGTAGGGTTCAAAACTCTTGTCCTTGAACTCAATCATGTATGATTGATCCTTGTCGGCAATCCCCTTATTCACGATAGAAAGATCTTCCAGCGTGTAGATCGTTCGGTTCTCGGTGATCGGGTCACTGATTCCAAGGTAGGGCTGTGCATATGTATAAAAATCGCCCCTCTGGAAGGTTGTTTTTTTTACAAGCAGGGTGATCTCAAATGAACTCTTTGGAAGGGTGTAAACCACACCATAGTCGTTTGCCTTGACAGCATTCACACGGATTGTTTTCTGTGCATGGAGGTTGCTGGTGGTTACCATCAGCATCACCATCAGCATCAGCCGAATTGTAATGTTTGCTCTTTTCATATGGTTTACTTGTTGGATTGTAAATTCAATCAATGTGCCGCCCTGAACTGCTCCAGAAAACGGAGGTCGTTCTCGGAGAACATGCGCAGGTCTTTCACCTGATACTTCAGGTTGGTGATACGTTCGATACCCATACCCAATGCATATCCGGTATATACTTTACTGTCGATGCCGCAGTTCTCCAGCACGTTGGGATCGACCATGCCGCAACCCAGTATCTCCACCCAACCTGTATGCTTGCAGAAGGGACATCCTTCTCCACCGCAGATGTTGCAGGAGATGTCCATCTCCGCACTGGGCTCGGTAAACGGGAAGTAGGAGGGGCGGAGCCTGATTTTTGTATCGGCACCGAACATCTCTCTGGCAAAAAAGAGGAGTGCCTGCTTCAGATCTGCAAACGATACATCCTTGTCAATGTAAAGCGCTTCCACCTGATGAAAGAAACAGTGAGCACGATAGGAGATCGCCTCATTGCGGTACACCCTTCCCGGGCAGATGATGCGGATGGGAGGTTCTGTCTGTTCCATCACCCTGGTCTGTACGGAGGAGGTGTGTGTACGTAACACCACCTGCGGGTCGTGCTGAATGAAGAAGGTGTCTTGCATGTCACGTGCCGGGTGGTCGTCGGCAAAGTTGAGCGATGAGAATACATGCCAGTCGTCCTCCACCTCCGGACCTTCGGCGATGGTGAAGCCCAGACGCTTGAAGATGTCACAAATCTCCTCACGCACAATCGAGAGCGGGTGGCGTGTGCCCAGCGCTACCGGATAGGCAGTTCGGGAGAGGTCATCACGGACATCTGTTGTACCGTTCTGTGCGAACATCTCTTTAAGCTGTTGCAACCGATCACCGGCAGCCTGCTTCAGTGCATTGATCTTCATGCCCACCTCTCTCTTCTGATCGGCTGGTATATTCCGGAACTCATCCATCAGGGAGGAGATGATTCCTTTTTTGCTCAGGTATTTGATGCGGATCGACTCCACCTCTTCGACGGTGGTCGCTTTCAGTTGCTCAATCTCGGTGAGCAGCGCTTCTATCTTTTCTTGCATGTTGTATCTTCACTTATGTTTCTGTAAACAGCACAAAATTACATTTTTTCCCGCGATTTGCCCCATATTTAAGGGAAAGATTTGTTGAGAGACCATGGAATGCAGCCGGTAAATTTGTACATTTGCCACGAAAGAGGTGAAATTGTCATGTTGGAAACCGTACAGAGATACATTGAGAAAAATGAGCTACTCCCAACGGGTTGCAAGGTCATCGTGGGACTGAGCGGTGGTGCCGATTCAATGGTGTTGCTCGATCTGCTCACATTGCTGGGATATCATTGTGTGGCGGCACACTGCAACTTCCATTTGCGGGGCGATGAATCACAACGGGATGCCGATTTTGTGCGACGGTGGTGCAAGGATATCGACATACCATTTCGATCTGTCGATTTTGACACACATCAGTATGCCACCGACAGGAAGATCTCCATTGAGATGGCTGCACGCGAGTTGCGGTACAACTGGTTTGAGGTGATCCGCCAACAGGAGGATGCCGAAGCGATCGCGGTGGCACATCACAAGGACGACTCGGTGGAGACGCTCTTGCTCAATCTCATTCGTGGCACCGGCATCAGAGGGCTTACCGGCATCAGACCGAAGAATGGACGTGTGATAAGACCTCTGCTCTGCGTCTCACGTAGTGAGATTGAACAGTACCTGGATGAACGAGGCATACCTGCCATCTTTGACAGCAGCAACAACGACGACCGTTTTTTGCGCAACGCCATCAGGCTGCGGGTAATTCCCCTGTTGGAACAGCTCAACCCCTCAGTGAAAGAGGCCATCCATCGCACCTCTCAACATTTGACGGAGGCGGAGAAGGTCTACACCTCCGCAATCACCGAGCAGACAGCTGCACTTTTTCAAGGTGGAGAAATCAATATCGACGCGTTGAAAAGAAGCCCCTCGCCATCTTCCCTCCTCTTCGAAATCCTCACGCCACTTGGATTTAATCCTTCCGTTATCGAGGACATCGCTGAAAGTCTCAATGCTTCTCCGGGCAAGCAGTTTCTGGGAGAGCGTTACAGAGTGATCAAAGACCGGGAAGCCTTTCTGGTAACAGCGCTTCCTGAAACCGAAACTACCAGCATCTATACAATTGAAGAGGATACACCATCTTTGACAAAGCCATTGAGCATGCAGATCCGCTCTTTGGAGATGCCGGTGGCGATTGAAAAAAACAAATCGACTCTTACGGTTGACAGTGATCTGATTCGCTTTCCATTGGTTTTGCGGCGTTGGCAGGCAGGCGACTGGTTCATACCCTTTGGGATGAAGGGAAGAAAGAAGCTAAGCGACTTTTTTACAGACCGCAAGATGAATCTGCGCGACAAAGAAGAGGTGTGGGTGCTGCTGTCGGGAGAAGATCTGGTCTGGATTGTGGGAGAGCGGCCCGACAACCGATTTCGGGTCACCGGGAAGACGAAAAGGGTGTTGCAGATAAGTATATGTCCCGAAAATGTGTAAAAAATGCCTTTTGTTGGAATTTTTCACGCTTGTAATGCAACGTTTTTGCGGTTATTCCATCTTACAAAGAGAACTCTAATTGCGGATTTGTTGTTATATCTACTCAATAATAAACCATACAAATGAAAACCAATACACTTAAAGACATCTTACTGCTTGGCGCTTTCGCCGGTTTTGCCTTTTATATCTCACGCAATTACAGAAAGAAGAAACAAAAAGAGAAAGATATGCGTGAGACACTCCATTTTCAATTGTTCTGATCCCATTACATCGTTCGGTAGATAATTTACGGCCCTGCTGTTTGAATGCACCTAATTTTTGTATCTTTGCATTCTGAAAAACAGTTGAACAATTTGTTATGCTCACACTCAAGGTAATCAGAGAAAACCGGGATGAGGTGTTGGTTCGCCTCGCACGTAAAAATTTCGATGGCAATGTGATTGTTGATGAAATCATCGCACAAGATGATTTAAGACGCAGTACGCAGACCTCACTCGATGCAGTGTTGAATGAAGTCAACACCCTTTCACGCTCCATAGGTGCATTGATGAAAGAGGGTCGGAAAGAGGAGGCCAACGACGCACGTGCAGAGGTGAACAGATTGAAAGAATCGTCCAGGGAACTCGAAGAGTCCCTTCGTGCTGCTCAGGAAAAGATTGAAAGCCTGCTGGTTACCATCCCAAACCTGCCTCATGTCTCCGTACCGGAAGGTAAAGGAGCGGACGACAACCTGGTGGAACAGAGTGGGGGAGAAATGCCTCTCTTGCCTGAAGGTGCAATGCCTCACTGGGAACTGGCAAAGAAATATGATCTGATAGATTTTGAACTGGGTGTGAAGATAGCCGGTGCCGGTTTTCCTGTCTATAAGGGCAAGGGTGCACGGTTGCAACGCTCCCTGATTAACTTCTTCCTCGACTGTGCCCGCGATGCGGGTTACCTGGAGGTGCAACCCCCTTACGTGGTGAACAGTGATTCCGGATTTGGTACGGGCCAGTTGCCCGACAAGGAGGGTCAGATGTATCACGTGGGGCTTGACGACCTCTACCTGATACCCACCGCTGAGGTACCGGTTACAAACATCTATCGTGATGTGATCCTCGAAGAAAAGCAACTCCCGGTTAAAAATACAGCCTATTCTGCATGCTTCCGCCGTGAGGCTGGCTCCTATGGAAAAGATGTGAGGGGGTTGAATCGACTACACCAGTTCGACAAGGTGGAAATCGTATGTATTGACAAGCCTGAGAACTCCTATGCACGGCTTGATGAAATGGTTGCTTACGTACAGACGCTGGTGGAGAGACTGGGGTTGCCCTGGCGCATCCTGCGTCTTTGTGGTGGTGACATGAGCTTCACTTCGGCACTCACCTTCGATTTCGAGGTATACTCCGCAGCACAGCAACGCTGGCTGGAGGTGAGTTCCGTATCCAACTTCGAGAGCTACCAAGCTAACCGGCTCAAGTGCCGTTATCGTGATGCGGACCGCAAGACACAGCTCTGCCACACATTGAACGGTAGCGCACTGGCCCTTCCCCGCATCATGGCTGCCTTGTTGGAGAACAACCAGACTGCCGACGGTATCCGCATCCCTGAGGTGCTGGTCCCTTACTGCGGATTTGAAGTGATCAACTAAAGGAATCCTCCTGCATCATTCTTATCAACTGTAAGATTGCTATCCCTGCTGTGCGATCAATGTTTTGTGCACGATTGTTGCCTACATTGTATTTACGTGTAATTATTTCCTCTCTGTAAAGGGTGGCAATCCACACGGTGCCCACAGGCTTTTCCTTTGTGCCACCCTCAGGCCCCATGATGCCGGTGACAGCGATGGCACAGCTTGTTTCTGTTGCCGTTGCCACACCCATCACCATCTGCTCCGCCACCTCGCGGCTCACTACACCATACGTCTCAATTGTCTCATTTTTTACCTTTAGAAGCTTCTTCTTGACGCTGTTGTCGTAGGCGATCACACTCCCCATGTACCATGAGGATGCTCCCGGAATAGAGGTAATCAGGTGGGCTATATAACCGCCGGTGCAGCTCTCGGCGGTGGAGAGATTAAGCTGTTTCCCGCAGAGCAACTCCCCAAGCAGTTCTTCTGCTTTTTTGTTGCCTTCCGTAATGCAGTTGTTACCCAGTAGCCTGCGAAGTTCACAGCCCTGTAGATCCATTGCTGAAGCATGCTCCTCCCCCCATGCCGAGATGCGTAAAAGGATGCCGCCGTATGAGGGCAGGTAGGCAAGTGAAAAAGGTGCCGGGAGCTGATCTTCAAACAAGGCAAGATGGGAAGCCAGTGCCGACTCGCTATAGCCTGTCACCAGGTAGTCACGTCGCAAATAACTGTTCACCTGAAATTGTCTCTTTAAGCGGGGGATAATCTCCTCCCGCATAGCCGTACGCATCTCCCCAGGCACCCCCGGCATCGATACCAACAGCTGCTCTCCCTTTCGGAACCAAAGCAATGGTGCGGTACCCACGCTGTTGGTGATCACTGTGGCCAGTTCCGGTACCAACGCCTGGTCACGTGTCAACGGATTGAGTGTGATCCCGCGGCGAGAGAAGAGGTTTTCAACATGTTGCAATACCTCATTGTTGAGAATGAGACCGCAACCGAAATAGTTGCAGAGGGTCTCTTTGGTGCGATCGTCGCGTGTTGGGCCTACACCGCCGGTAAGCAGCAGGATATCGGCTCGTGAAAATGCATGGTTGATAGCATTCAGCAAGTCATCGGCAGCATCGCCAACAGTGGTGATGGCACCTACCGCGAATCCTTCTGCTGTCAACTCTCTTGCCATCCAAGCTGCGTTGGTATCGGTGATCTGTCCAATTAGCAGTTCATCGCCAATGGTGATAATTTCAATCTTCATGTCACTTGCTTCAAATGAAGTACAAAATAAGGTATAATCACCAACAATATCACTTTTTTTGTCACCAATCGGTAAATATTTTATTGAAATGATTATCTTTGAATCATGTACTACATTTCACAAACCATTAGCGTTGCCTTTTTATTTATCGCCCGCTCATCTACTCCAAGGAAATTGAGGTGCTGACAATCAACGTAAAAAAGAGTGGGATTTATTTTTTTAATTTGGGAGATTGTACTATCTTTGCCATCCGAAAAAGAGAATAATATAAAACAGAGGATATAATGAAAAAAGAAATTCACCCAAACAATTACCGTCCGGTAGTTTTCAAGGATATGTCAAACGAAGAGATCTTCATCTCTCGTTCAACCATCAATGCAAAGGAAACTATTGAAATAGATGGCATTACCTATCCGTTGGTGAAACTTGAAATCACCAGTGCATCACATCCCTTCTACACCGGTAAGCAGAAGCTGGTTGATACAGCAGGACGTGTAGACAAGTTCATGAACCGTTACGGAAACCGTAACAAGAAGAAGTAAAAATAGATTCTGGTAACGGAATTTGCACGGCGATCTGTTGAGACCGCCGTTTTTTTGTCTATTTTTGCAACTGTGATTGTTGATAAGAACAAATTGAGACAGATGAAACAAGCAGTTACAACTCTTTTTACCCGAAATCGAATCTTCATACCAGTATTATCTGTTTGCATGCTACTGATGGGCCAGTCGCTGCATGCCCAGGTGCAGCTGAACGACAGTGCATCGGTAAGTCTGCTTACTGCCTCCCCCTGGAATGGCGCCCTCTATGCCCTATTCGGTCACACTGCTATCAGGGTACAGGATGACTCCACCGGTATGGATGCAGTTTTCAACTATGGCTTCTTCGATTCCTCGCAACCGGGATTCATCTACAATTTCGTGAGGGGTAGAACCGATTATATCCTTGGAGTGACCTCTTTTGCTGATTTCCTATATGAATACAACGCCAAGGGGCAACAGGTGGTGGAACAGCAACTGAACCTCTCTCAGCATGAGAAACAGCTGCTTTACAATGCCCTTTATGAAAATGCACTCCCTGAAAACAGAGGATATCGCTACAACTACTTTTACGATAACTGCGCAACCCGTCCCCGTGACATGGTTGAGAAATATATGGAGGGAGTGGTTCAATATCCTCCGACTGTCAAATCACAGTCCTATCGTGACCTGGTACATGAATCGCTCGTGCATTATCCATGGTATCATTTTGGAGTTGACCTGCTGATTGGTACAGAAGCGGACAGTACCATTGGCGTGCGGGAAAAGATGTTCATCCCTTCCTATTTGATGGACTCCTTTGAAAAAGCGACCATCAGAAAGAATGATTCAATTACAATACCACTGGTGGTTCGTTCTGAGGTTCTTATTGCACAGGATCATGTGCGCAATGGTGTTGCGGAGCAGAGTTTCTTTACACCGCTGGTAACTGCACTCATCTTATTGTTCTTCTCACTGATAATTTCACTGATACAGGTTTTCAAGATGAGCAGGAGTCGCTTTTTTAGGATCTATGATACCCTTCTCTTCGGTGTTGCCGGGCTGGGAGGAGTGATCATCTTCTTCTTGATGTACTTCTCATCACATCCTGCTACCAATCCGAACTGGAACCTCGTCTGGCTGAATCCTGTTGCTTTGCTAGCCGCTCTTTTCTTTTGGGTGAAATCAGCCCGAGGAAGTGTTTATATCTATCATTTTATTAACTTTGTACTCTTAACGCTGTTCTTGCTTTGTTGGTGGTTTTTACCTCAGCAATTACCGGTGGCTACCATACCTTTTTCCATGAGTCTCTGGATTCGTTCGGCGACAAACTTATTAGTTGTCAGGAAGCTGAAACTAATAAGCAGACGTTTTACATCCAGTCGGGAGATGAAGGCAGCATGGGGACAATAATAATATTCTGATGGGCAGTAACAATATGATTCGCATACTCTCTTCGCTGGTTGCATTTTTCGCCATTGCACCACTCACTGCACAAAACCGTTCAGGAGAGGTGCCAAAGCTTGTTGTTGCCATCACTGTGGACCAACTGCGCGGCGACTATCTGGAGATGTTCCGCCATAGCTTTGGCAACAAAGGGTTCAACAGGCTTATAAGCAATGGGCTTGTATACAGTAATGTACAATACAACTATCCCAATCCCGACAGGGCTTCGGCCATCACAACACTTTTTACCGGTGCCTATCCCTCCTACCATGGCATCACGGGTGAAAATCGGTATCAGTTAGAAACAGGACAGGAGGTCTCTTCCTTTGCTGACGACCGATACCTGGGTAACTACACAACAGAAAAGCTTTCACCCCGTTCCATAAAAGTCTCCACCATCACTGATGAGCTCAAGATAGCTTCGGGGGGACAATCGGATGTTTACACTTTTGCACCCTACGCCTCACAGGCACTTGCTTCGGGAGGACATGCCGCAAGTGGTGCCTACTGGATTGAGGAAAGCAAAGGCAAGTGGGCCACCAGCACCTTTTTCTCAAACAAACAGCCGGCAGTGGACCAACAAAACCGAAGTGACAAGTCGCTCACTTACACCATTGGCAGCATTACCTGGCGTCCCTCACGGGAAATAGAGAGCTACGATGCTTTCCCTTATACAAAGAACAGATACCGTTTTCAGCATAACTTTGGGAACGACAAAAAGGATAGTTACGAGCTTTTCAAGCAGTCACCCTATGTGAACAGTGAGGTGAACAGCATGGCGATAAAGGTGCTGGAGAGTAATCAACTTGGGAAACGAATGAATCCCGACTTTCTGGCAGTAACTTTCTACGCCGGAAATTATGATAAAGCACTCGACAAGAACTACTCGGTTGAGATACAGGACACCTACTACCGTCTCGACCAGGAGATCGGTCGATTATTAGATGCCATTGAAGCATCAGTCGGTTTTAAACACACCCTTGTATACCTGGTCTCTACCGGATATTTCACTGAGCAGGAGATCATACCGGAGGGGATGCTACCTGCAGGTGGCGATTTTCATCCCGACAGAAGTCAGGCACTCCTCAACATGTACCTGATGGCACTCTACGGTCGCCAGCAGTGGATCAAAAAGTATCATGACCGCCACATCTTTTTCGACCGCAAGTTGGTGGAAGACCATAAGATCGATTTTGCTGACTTTCAAGAGAAAGCGGCAGCTTTTCTGGTGCAGTCTGCCGGAATTCAGCAGGTGATCACTGCAAACCAAATGACGCAGGCAGGTCACAATGAACAGACCCTCTTTCTGCGAAACGGTTATTACCCCGGAATCTCCGGAGACCTCATGCTGGAACTGCAACCCGGTTGGAGGGTAGTAGAACCTGGATCGGATCTGCAGGTACGCGAACGGAGCAATGCTGTCATTTCTCCAGTCATCTTCTTCGGCAATGACATTAAACCGCAGAAGATAAATCGTACCATTGATGCCACAGAGATAGCACCCTCGGTTTCCTACCGCCTGCGTATTCGTGCACCCAACGCTGCCAAGGGGAAGATACTGGAAGAACTCTATTGAGAAATTATATCACATCTATATAAGATAACAGGAGAACTGACTTAATCCCATCTGATGGTGGTAGTCAAGTCAGGTTACACTACAAATAAACAATGAATTATGGGATTGAACGATATTATATCGAAGATATTTGGAAATAAGGCACAACGAGACTTGAAAGAGGTGAACCCATACGTGAAAAGGGTTCAGGAGGCCTATTCCGACATTGCAAAGCTCTCAAACGATGAGTTGCGAAACAGGACTAATGAAATTGTTAAGCGCATAAAGGATTATGTGGCTGATGAGCAGGCTGAGATTGAACGGTTGAAAGCAGGTATGGAGGAAATAGACCTGGATCAGCGGGAGTCGATATGGAATCAGATCGATAAGATTGAGAAGGAGATTACCGACAAGTATGAAAAGATTCTCGATGAGGTCCTGCCGGAAGCATTCTCCATCATGAAGGATACGGCACGCCGCTTTACTGAGAATAGCGAGATAGTGGTGACCGCTACCGATTTTGACCGTGACCTGTCTACTACACACGATTTCGTGCGCATAGAGGGCGACAAGGCCATCTATCAGAACCATTGGATCGCAGGTGGCAATGAGATTACCTGGGACATGGTACACTACGATGTGCAGCTCTTCGGTGGGGTGGTCCTCCACAAGGGAAAGATAGCCGAGATGGCTACTGGTGAAGGTAAGACATTGGTGGCCACGCTGCCCGTCTTCCTAAATGCGTTGACCCACCAGGGGGTACATGTTGTGACGGTGAATGATTACCTCTCCAAGCGTGACTCGGAGTGGATGGGGCCCATGTACATGTTCCATGGACTCTCGGTGGATTGTATAGACAAGCATGAACCCAACTCCGATGCACGCCGCAAGGCCTATGAGGCAGACATCACTTTCGGCACCAACAATGAATTCGGTTTTGACTACCTGCGTGACAACATGGCTGTATCACCGAAGGACCTGGTACAACGGAAACATAACTATGCCATCGTGGATGAGGTGGACTCGGTATTGATCGATGACGCCCGTACCCCTCTTATCATCTCCGGTCCGGTGCCAAAGGGAGATGACCAGCTTTATGACCAGTTTCGTCCCCGTGTGGAAGTGATCGTGAAGGCACAGCGCGAGTTGGCCACACATCTTCTGGCGGAAGCCAAACAGAAGATGGGATCGGACGATCCCAAGGTGCAGGAGGAGGGAGCCTTGCAGCTCTTCCGCTCCTACAAAGCAATGCCTAAGAACAAACCATTGATCAAGTTCCTCAGCGAACAGGGGGTGAAGGCAGCAATGCTCAAGATTGAAGCTTTCTACATGCAGGAGCAGATGCGTAACATGCATGTCGTTACCGATCCTCTCTACTTCGTGATCGATGAGAAGATGAATAGCATCGAACTCACCGACAAGGGGATCGACCTGCTTACTGGCAAGTCGGATGACCCTCATTTCTTCATCCTTCCCGATATCGCTTCACAGTTGTCGGAGCTTGAGAACTCATCGCAAACAGACGAAGAGAAAGCGACCCAAAAAGATGAGTTGTTGCAGAACTACGCCATCAAGTCGGAACGTGTCCATACAGTCAACCAGTTGCTCAAAGCCTACACGCTCTTTGAGCGAGATGACGAGTATGTGGTGATAGACAACAAGGTGAAGATCGTAGATGAACAGACCGGCCGTGTAATGGAAGGTCGACGCTATTCCGACGGACTCCACCAGGCCATTGAGGCCAAAGAACACGTGAAGGTGGAAGCTGCCACACAGACCTTTGCCACCATCACTCTGCAGAACTACTTCCGCATGTACAGTAAGCTGGCCGGTATGACAGGTACAGCCGAAACCGAAGCCGGTGAATTGTGGGATATCTATAAACTCGACGTAGTGGTGATTCCCACCAACAGACCGATTGTACGTGACGACCAGAACGACCGCATTTACAAAACCAAACGGGAGAAATATACGGCGGTAATCGAGGAAATTGAAAAACTGATCAATGCGGGGCGCCCCGTGCTGGTGGGTACCACTTCGGTGGAGATCTCTGAACTGCTGAGCCGCATGCTCACTCTGCGCAAGATCAATCACAACGTACTGAATGCAAAGCTTCACCAGCGTGAAGCCGAAATCGTGGCAAACGCCGGACAAAGTGGGGTAGTGACCATTGCCACCAACATGGCCGGTCGTGGTACCGACATCAAGCTATCACCCGATGTAAAGAAGGCAGGTGGTCTTGCCATCATTGGTACCGAGCGGCATGAATCACGCCGTGTGGACCGCCAGTTACGTGGACGTGCCGGTCGTCAGGGTGACCCCGGCTCATCAGTATTCTTTGTATCGCTTGAAGATGACCTGATGCGCCTCTTTGCTACTGAAAGGATTGCCGGACTGATGGACAAGATGGGATTCCAAGAAGGGGATGTGCTGGAACACAGCATGTTGAGCAAATCTGTTGAGCGTGCACAGAAAAAGGTGGAAGAGAACAACTTCGGCATCCGTAAACGGCTGTTGGAATACGACGACGTGATGAACTCACAGCGAGAGCTGATTTACAAACGTCGTCGCCACGCACTGATGGGCGAGCGAATCGAGAACGATGTGGCCAACATGATCACAGATACGGTAAAAAACATTGTGGAACTCAATGAGGATGATTACCAATCGATGAAGCTTGATCTCTTGCGTGTAATGGCCCTCGACATCCCCTTCAAAGAGGAAGAGACAAAAGGGATGAAGGAGAGTGAGATGACGGAAGTGGTCACACGCAAGGCTTTTGAGACCTTCAAGCGCAAAACCGAGCGACTTGCCGAGGTTGCCAATCCGGTGATACAACAGGTCTACGAAAACCAGGGAGCCTTGTATCAAAACATACTGATTCCCATTACCGACGGAAAGAAAGTATACAATGTCTCCTGCAACCTTAAGGAAGCTTACGAGTCCGGTTCGAAAGCATTGGTGAAAGCTTTCGAGAAAGCCATTCTGCTACATACCATCGACGAGGACTGGAAAGAGCACCTTCGAGAGATGGATGAACTGCGCCACTCGGTGCAGAACGCCAGCTACGAACAGAAAGACCCGCTGCTGATCTACAAGCTGGAATCGTTCAATCTCTTCCGGACCATGGTAAGCGACATCAATTCGAAGGCAGTGTCGGTGCTGATGCGGGGGCAGATACCGATCCAGGATCCTGCTCATGTACGGCAGGCTGCTCCGGAACAGAAGACCGATTACAGCAAATACCGCACCCAGAAGGATGAGAGCGGTAATATGGCAGCCCCCGGTGAAGGTGGAGGTGCAAACCCACAACCCCGCCAGCCACAAAAGCTGGCACCTGTGCGGGTGGAGAAGAAGGTGGGCAGAAACGAACCTTGTCCCTGCGGCAGTGGCAAGAAATTCAAAAACTGTCACGGCAAGGAGTAAATCAAAAACTGTAACAATTAAGAAAACAGGGGGTAATAAACTCCCTGTTTTTTTTGTTAAACTGCGGGAAAAGCTGTATCTTAGTATATTGAAACGGGGACTGTTTGTTGAAATCAGAACCGTTTGAGATTAAACTACATACACATTTTTAGAAAAAGAGAAATCACGTTTTTTCATATGATGGATCAGGAAGACAGAATCATCAAGATCAATATCGAAGATGAAATGAAATCGTCATACATCGATTACTCGATGTCTGTGATTGTTTCACGTGCTTTGCCCGACGTTCGCGACGGGTTCAAGCCAGTACACCGCCGCATACTTTTCGGAATGTCGGAGTTAGGGAACACGCACGATAAGCCACACAAGAAATCCGCCAGGATTGTGGGTGAGGTGCTGGGTAAATACCACCCCCACGGCGACTCGTCAGTATACAATGCCATGGTACGTCTTGCTCAGGTGTGGAGCATGCGTTATACCCTGGTAGATGGTCAGGGAAATATGGGAAGTGTTGATGGTGACAGCCCCGCAGCCATGCGTTATACGGAAGCACGTTTGAACCGGCTTGCCGAAGAGATGCTGCGTGACATCGACAAGGAGACTGTTGACTTTCAGCTCAACTTCGATGACACACTGCAGGAACCAACCGTGTTGCCAACCCGTATTCCCAACTTGCTGATCAACGGCTCCTCCGGGATTGCGGTGGGGATGGCTACCAACATTGCCCCCCACAACTTGACAGAATGTATCAATGGCATCATTGCCTACATTGACGACCGTGAAATCGATACCAAAGGATTGATGGAGCACATCAAGGCACCTGATTTCCCCACCGGATCCTTCATCTATGGTTATAAAGGTGTGGAAGAGGCATTTGAGACTGGTCGTGGTCGCATTGTGATGCGCGGTCGTGCTGAGATTGAGTCAGGCAAGACCCATGACAAGATCATCATCACCGAAATACCCTACCTGGTCAATAAGGCGGATATGATCAAACATATTGCAGACCTGGTGTCGGACAAAAAAATTGAAGGCATCTCCAACATCAATGACGAGAGCGACCGTGACGGGATGCGCATTGTGGTGGATATCAAACGGGATGGTAACGCCAATGTGGTGCTCAACAAGCTCTACAAGCTCACGGCACTACAATCCTCGTTCAGCGTCAACAATATCGCACTGGTGAAGGGTAGGCCTGAACTGCTCACTCTCAGGCGGATGATCGAGCTCTTCGTGGAACACCGCATCGATGTGGTGATCCGCCGCACCCGATATGAACTACGCAAGGCGGAAGAGCGGGCCCACATCCTGCAGGGGCTGATCATTGCTTCCGACAACATCGACGAGGTGATTGCCATCATACGCAGCTCATCAACACCGCAGGAGGCAATTCAGCGTTTGATGGAACGGTTCGAGTTGAGTGACATCCAATCACGAGCCATCGTAGAGATGCGTCTGCGGCAGTTAACCGGTCTGGAACAGGACAAACTGCACGCTGAATTTGAAGAGATACAAAAGCTGATCACCCACCTCAACGAGATCCTCAACAACGAGGAACTACGCATGCAGGTGATTAAGGATGAGTTGATTGAGATCCGCAATAAGTATGGTGATGAACGCCGTTCAGAAATCATCTTCGCATCGGAAGAAATGAATCCGGAAGATTTTTATGCCGATGACGAAATGGTAATCACCATATCTCACCTGGGGTACATCAAACGGACACCATTGGTCGATTTCCACACCCAAAACAGGGGAGGGGTAGGGGCGAAGGGCTCCGACACCCGTGAGGAGGACTTCGTGGAGTATATCTATCCAGCCACCACACACAATTACATGCTCTTCTTCACGCAAAAGGGTAAATGTTATTGGCTGCGAGTCTATGAAATACCCGAAGGCACAAAGAATTCTAAGGGCAGGGCCATTCAGAATCTACTGAACATTGACCCGGATGATGCTGTAACTGCTTTTGTCAGGGTAGAAACGCTGAGCGACAAGGAGTATATCAACTCCCACTATCTCCTCTTCTGTACCCGTCAGGGGGTTATCAAGAAGACCTCTCTTGAGGCATACTCTCGACCGCGACAAAACGGAGTGAACGGCATCACCATTCGTGAAGATGACCAGGTAATCTCAGTGCGACTTACCGATGGGAACAAGCATGTGATATTGGCCAACAAGAATGGTAGAGCCATCCGGTTTGAAGAGGAAGCTGTTCGTCCAATGGGTAGAACTGCCACCGGAGTCAGGGGAATGACACTCGATGAGGATGGACAGGATGAGGTGATAGGCATGATCTGCATGGATCCCGGTAGTGAAAATACAATCCTGGTTGTATCGGAACAGGGTTATGGAAAACGTACTTTTCTCGACGATGAGAACGGTGAACCGGTATACCGTATCACCAACCGTGGCGGTAAGGGTGTGAAGACGCTGAATGTCACTGACAAGACAGGTAAACTGGTAGCCATCAAGAGTGTGTCGGATGAGAACGATTTAATGATTATTAACAAGTCGGGCATTACCATTCGCCTGAATATTTCCGATATTCGCACCATGGGACGTGCTACACAGGGAGTACGACTTATCAATTTGGAAAAACGAAGTGATCAGATTGCATCGGTTTGCAAGGTGAATAGGATGGAAGAGGAATCAATTGAGGATGATGCTATTGTGGAGAATATTCCCGATGATCCGATCATTCAGGAACCGGAAGAATGACACAACCGATTAAACTTTTTGCTTTTTTTCAGTCAAAAACGTACAACAGAAAAAGTAACAATCAATTGCAACAATTACACACATAAAAATTGAACAACATGAGAAAGATCCTATTCATTACAATGATGGCTGTTCTGACCAGTGGAAGCATCTTTGCACAGAAGTCGGCATTGAAGGATGCCAAAAGAGCATTGGGTCGAGATGATCTGAATGAAGCCAGAACAATGATCAAGCAGGCTGTTGAACATCCTGAAACTGCAACCGATCCTGAAACCTGGAAGGTTTGGGGCGATATCGGGAACAAGGCATTCGACCTCCAACGTACAAATGCCATGCTTGGAAAGAGTGCCAATGACAAGGTGATGTACGACGGACTGATGGAGTCTTACGGCCCTTATGTGAAGGCGGACTCACTGGGTGAGCTTCCCGATGCAAAAGGCAAGGTTAAAAACAAGTTCCGGAAAGATATTGCCGGTATCCTTCGTGCCAATCATCCCTTCTACATCAACGGCGGTGTCTATTACAACGAACAGGGTGACTATAAGAAAGCAACCGACTTCTTCGAGGTATACTGGAATATCCCCAGTCTGCCGATATTTGAAGGAGAAAAAGATGCTTTCGTGCTCGACAGTACCTTCCAGACAATCAAGTATTATGCCATCATCACTGCCATTCAGGGTGAAGATCACAAGCGTGCACTCGCCATGTTGCAACGGGCAGCAAAAGAGCCTTTCATTGAAAACAGTGCCTACAAGGAAAGCGACATCTATGAGTTGATGGCCAGTGAATATATTCAATTGGGAGACTCTGCCAAGTTCCTCGAGATCCTTTACGATGGAGCGGAAAAATTTCCTTCCAGCAACTATTTCCTCCCCAATCTGGTGAATGTTTTCATCCGCGAAGGTAATACAGACAAGGCGATGGAATACCTGGATAAAGCTATCGAGAACACTCCCCAGAACAGTTGCGACCTGAACAGCGTGAAGGGAGCCCTCCTGGCTGAGCAAAAGAATTATGAAGCTGCCGAAGCAGAATACAGGAAAGCACTGGCCCAGGATCCCAACTGTGAAAGGGCTCTCGAAGCCATTGCAGTCAACTTTATCCTCCAGGCACAGGATTTGAAAGAAAAGACAGCCTTGATGAGCGATAGACAGCAACAAATGGTAAACGACAAACAGACAGTAGAACTCTACCAGAAAGCATTGCCTTCGCTCGAAAAATACGCAGAGTTGTTGAAAGGACGTGAAGCTCCTGCACACGACATTGAATCGGCATTGCTGAAACTCAGAAATGTCTATTACAACCTTAGCAGCATGGGTGTAGACAAATCAAAAGAAATGGAAGAAGTAGAGAAGGAGCTGAATCTCTGATTGCTTCAACAATTCCAATTATCTAATTATAAAGAGTGACTTCTAACCGGAGTCACTCTTTATAATTTCTATCGGTAAGTGAGTGGTGACAGGATTTGATTTATTAGAATCAGTTTTGCCTATTTAATATTAAACATAATAGTTATTATAGGTTTATAAACTCACTTTTTAATAGCTCCATAAAATGCATTGAAGCTCTCACAGCAACGCTATATTTATTATCTTTGCACAAACATAAGAAAGAAGCATCTGATGAGCAATCAACGTTACGATCAGCGTGGTGTATCCGCCTCCAAGGAAGATGTCCACAACGCGATCAAAAATATCGACAAAGGACTTTTTCCGAAAGCATTCTGCAAAATAGTACCCGATTATCTGGGAAATGACCCTGCTTACTGCAACATCATGCATGCCGATGGAGCCGGCACCAAATCGTCACTGGCTTACATCTATTGGCGTGAAACAGGTGATCTGTCAGTCTGGAAAGGAATCGCGCAAGATGCACTGATCATGAATGTGGATGACCTGCTCTGTGTGGGGGCCACTGACAACATCCTGTTGTCATCTACCATTGGGCGCAACAAAAAACTGATTCCCGGTGAGGTAATAGAAGCCATCATCAACGCTACCAACGAGTTATGCGAAGAGCTCGCCTCTCTGGGAGTTCATATCTATCCTACTGGGGGTGAAACGGCAGATGTGGGAGACCTGGTGCGCACCATCATCGTGGACAGCACCGTGAGCTGCCGCATGAAACGTTCGGACGTAATAGACAATGCCAACATTCAGGCAGGTGACGTGATTGTTGGACTCTCCTCATCGGGACAAGCAACCTATGAGACATCCTACAACGGCGGTATGGGTAGTAACGGTCTCACATCCGCCCGTCACGATCTTTTCGCCAATTATCTGGCACAGAAATATCCGGAGAGCTATGACAATTCAATTCCTTCCGATCTGGTCTACTCGGGAGGCATGCGTCTAACCGATGCAATTGAAGGACTAGGCATCGATGCAGGCAAACTGGTACTCTCCCCCACCCGCACCTACGCGCCAGTTATATCTCAGATTATCAAAACATTAAAAGACGAAATTCACGGAATGGTGCATTGTTCCGGTGGTGCTCAGACAAAGATACTCCATTTCCTGGGTGAAGGACTTAAAGTGATGAAAAACAATCTCTTTCCGATACCACCCCTGTTCGAACTGATTCAGCAACACTCCGGAACCAGTTGGAATGAGATGTACAAGGTGTTCAACATGGGACACAGGATGGAGATCTACCTGCCTGAAACATATGCACAACAGGTGATAGATATCTCCCGCTCCTTCCAGATCGATGCACAGATCGTGGGGTATGTAGATTCCTCGGAGAATAGAGAACTGGTAATAGAAAGTGATAAGGGCCGCTTTGTCTACTGAGAAGGCATCCCAAGGAGAAAGAAATAAAAACATATGTCAGATCATTCATTGCTCGACAAGCTGCAACACCTGGTGGCCCGTTTCGAGGAGGTCTCTACACTGATCACTGATCCTTCGGTGATTGCCGATATGAACCGCTTCGTGAAACTCAACAAGGAGTACAGCGACCTGCAGAAAATCGTGGAGGTGCGCAACCGCTACAAGAGAGCCCTCGACGAAATTGAGGAGGCACGTCAAATTCTTGACAGTGAGTCGGACAGTGACCTGCGACAAATGGCCAACGAGGAGTTGTCTGCCAACACGGAGATGCTTCCGGCACTGGAGGAGCAAATCAAACTACTACTGATACCGGCTGACCCCGAAGATGCCAAGAATGTGATTATGGAGATCCGTGGTGGTACCGGTGGCGACGAGGCAGCCATCTTCGCCGGTGATCTCTTCAAGATGTACACCAAATATTGTGAAAACAAAGGGTGGAAGTGTGAGGTTTCCAGCCTCACTGAGGGCACTTCCGGAGGGTTCAAGGAGATTATCTTCACCGTCACCGGCAGCGATGTGTATGGTACCCTCAAATATGAATCGGGTGTGCACCGCGTCCAGCGGGTACCCCAGACAGAAACACAGGGACGGGTACATACCTCGGCAGCCACCGTTGCGGTGCTGCCTGAAGCGGAGGAATTCGACGTGGAGCTCAATCCCGCCGACATCGATTTCCACACCGCACGCTCCAGTGGTGCGGGGGGACAGAACGTTAACAAAGTAGAGACAAAGGTACAGCTTACCCACAGGCCCAGCGGCATCGTGGTGGTCTGTCAGCAAGCCCGTTCACAGCTCCAGAACAGAGAGCTGGCCATGCAGATGCTGCGTACCAAGCTCTATGACATCGAGCTCTCCAAACGACAGGGTGACATCGCTTCGCGCCGCAAAACAATGGTCTCCACAGGTGACCGCTCCGCGAAGATCCGCACCTACAATTATCCTCAGGGACGTATTACCGACCACCGCATCAATTATACCCTCTACAACCTCTCCGCCTTCATGGAAGGCGATATCCAGGGGGTAATAGACCAACTGATGATCAGCGAGAATGCAGAAAGAATGAAAGAGGCAAATCTCTGAATATAATGCGTACGATTCATGAATCAAAAATTATGGTTTACAGTGTTGCTGTGGATGACGATTGTTGTTGCCACAGCGCAAGTGGCGATGCACACCCCCACTCTTCGTTTTTCTGCATCGGGAGGGGTAGGTGTTCTCTTTGCTGAAAGCGGCTCTGAGATTGAGAGAGTGATCACCACCGCTAAGACTGATCAGCTCTACCAGTCACTTCGACGTGCCAAAAATCTGAATGGTGACATCCATTACCTGATTAAGGATCAGTATGGAATAGGCATCAAGTACATCTTCCACCACACATCTGGTGACGCCGCTGAGGTTGTGGTCGATCCGGGAGATGAGATTCATTTTATCGTGACCGATTTGCGCGAGAGCGATTATCTGAACTTCGCCGGTCTCTCCTTTGGTGGTTACTCCGCTGTAGGAAAAAGGAAGAGGATCGGCCTAACCTCCTCCCTGAGTGCCGGCTATGCCTTTCTGCGCAGTGAGCTCTCCATGATCGGGCAGCAGTTGCTAGTCACCGGTGGCAATTTTGCGATGAACGCCGAGATCGGGGCTGATTACCGGTTCCATCCCAACCTGGGCCTGGGGGTCACGCTCGGCACTTTCAACGGCACCTTCCGAAAGGTGAAAATCACCGATGGCACAAACACCCGGGAACAGAAGCTGGAGAAGGATGAACAATACAATGCCTCCAACATCCATCTCACCGTCGGATTGCGTTACTATATCCAATGATGATGCCATGAAACAGACAATCCCCATTCTTTTGATTCTTTCGTTGCTGACCCTTTTTACGGCCTGCGACGACTCTTTCCTGGAAGAAAACAGAAAGAAAACAGACTCCTATATTCTCGATGGCACCCTCTTCGTGTATCCCACCCCACAATTTACCGAGGTGACCTTCGCCCTTGCAGATCTAGACGTCAACCGTTTCAAGGTAAGCCGTTATAAGGTAGTACAGTACCCTCGCATCCTTCACTTCGCATCGCTGCACGGGGAGATCGATGGATCGGGAAAGCTCACCTTCGACATCAAGGTGGATCCCTTTGAATCCACTGTTAGTCTCGAACCGCTGGAGCTTGGAACGATCATACTGGATATCGACGGATTCGGACTTCTCTCCATCCCTGTGATGCATTACAATCCCGGCATCCCTCATGCAGAGCTGAGTGAGCAACTGCTCGACCTCGACTCAGTAAGCATAGAGAAGGAGTTCACACTCACCAACCAGGCCAACGGCTATCTCTTTTACCGCCTCGCTGCCAAGCCGGAATGGATCAGGCTTTCGCAGCAGTCGGTATATGAAGACTCATTCCAACTGGATAGCACCCGCCTGCTGTATCCATTTAGCCAAACCTCCTTCAGAATCATCCCCGACAGGGATCAACTACCTGCGGGAACGCATGAAGGTGAGATCATCCTGGAGACAAATGACCCGGATAATCCCAGGCTGCTGATCACGGTTAAAGTTGTAGTTCGTTCGTTTAAAAACCCATACTCCATGATTCCGCTTGAAGGAAAAGTGATCGATGCCGAATTTGACAAGTTGACCAATTGCGCAATACTCATCACCCAGAACCCGGCACAGTTGATCACATACCAACTTGATCGGAAAGAGAAACAGGTGGTCAATCTGGAGAGAAATCCCAGTTGCATACAACTCTCCTCCGATCATCAGCTGATATTAGTGGGGATGAACGACCGTATAGAGAGCTTTCAACTCTCCACCCTGCAGCGGCAGGAGAGCTTTGTCACCGGTTTCATCGTCACCGATATCACTGATGGCGAAAACGGACGCTACTATTTCTCCGATACAAACAATGAGCTCTACTCGGTGGAGAGGAAGACAGCAGAAGTAATCAACCACACTGCCGGTGTATGGCAGAACAGGATTGAAGGTGATGTGCTATTAAAATTAAAGGGTAAACCAACATTGCTGCTCTCCAGAAAAACAACCTCCCCTAACGGGGTCTTTATGGTTGATATTGCTGATCCCGCTTCGCCAAGGCTTCTCAATTACTGGCATACCGGGTTCGGGGCCAGGTACTGGACCACTGAAGATCAGCAGCTGCTCTTTAGCACCAACGATGGGAAGGTCTATCATACTCCGGATGAAACAACCGGAGAAGAGATCAGGGAAACCGGTAAATTGATCCCCTATGACAGCGGATACGAATATTTTTATTACTTTAGTTCTTTCGATCATAACAAGGAGCGTTCGGTGATATGGGGTGCGTACGCATCGCTTGTATCACTGGGCCGTAATATCGTGGTGGCGTTCGACGACAGCCACTACAACCGTCAGCGCACCATCATACTGAACGACTACGTCTTCAACGTATCTGGCAAAGCAGACTACTACAAAACAATGGCCCATTACCTCTTCACCTCCAGCAATGGTAGTCAACTCCTGTTGGTGAAGAATATCGACAGCCATGACCTGTCTACCAATGCCTGGCACCTGGAATTAGTGAATATAACCAATGAATGATAAATGAATCGGCAACAACTATTCGAACAAATTGAGAAGAAAAAATCCTTCCTCTGCGTGGGACTTGACAGTGACATCAACAAGATCCCGCAGCACCTGCTGGAGAGCGATGACCCACTTTACGCCTTCAATAAGGCCATTGTGGATGCCACCGCCCCCTATTGCGTAGCCTACAAGCCCAATGTGGCTTTTTATGAAAGTCAGGGTGTAGAGGGGTGGCTCGCACTCGAGAAGACGGTAGCATACATACGGCAGCGCTACCCGCAGCAGTTCATCATTGCCGATGCCAAACGGGGCGATATCGGCAACACGAGCGAGATGTATGCCCGCACCTTCTTCGACCGGATGAAGGTGGATTCCGTCACGGTAGCTCCCTACATGGGTGAGGACAGCATCAAGCCCTTCCTGATCTACCCTGAGCGATGGGTGATCCTGCTGGCACTCACCAGTAACAAGGGCTCGCTCGATTTCCAGCTGACAGAGGACCTGGAAGGAAAAAGGCTCTTTGAGAAGGTGCTCTCCCGCTCACAAGAGTGGGCTTCGGCCGATCAGATGATGTATGTGGTGGGTGCCACACAGGGTAAGCTATTTGAAGATGTGCGTAAAATTGTACCAGACCATTTCCTACTTGTGCCGGGTGTGGGTGCGCAGGGTGGTTCGCTGGAGGAGGTGTGCCGCTACGGCATGAACAACCGGTGCGGCCTTTTAGTGAATTCATCCCGAAACATCATCTATGCCGGCAGCGATGAGAATTTTGCATCTGCAGCCGCCAGCGAGGCAAGAAAGTTGCAACAAGAGATGCAATTGATGTTGCAAAAATATTTGGGTTGATACAACAATTTATTGATCCATTTTGCTTCCATTTCGTACAGTCATAGTCCTTAACTGGTTCTAATCTCGTTCTAATCTCGTTCTAATCTCGTTCTAATATGGTTCTAATAGATTAGACGCAGATTAGAGTAAGATTAGAGTCAGATTAGAGTCAGTTACGATTCAATTCAAACGAAAATAAGAAGTATAACACCCCCAATATCATGTCCCTGAAACGCAAAATCATCAATGACCCGGTGTTCGGATTCATCAACATCCCGAACGACTTTGTCTATGCGTTGATATGCCATCCCAACCTGCAGCGACTCAACCGCATCCGTCAATTGGGATTGGCCCCCTTTGTTTATCCCGGGGCTCAGCATACCCGCTTTCATCACTCCATTGGTGCCATGTACCTGATGGATGAAGCCCTCAGGACGCTTCGGGAGAAGGGACACAATATCACTGAAGAGGAGTACAATGGTGCCCTGGCAGCCATCCTGATGCATGATATCGGTCATGGACCCTTCTCACATGTACTGGAGCACACATTGGTTACCAGCGTCCACCATGAGGCAATCTCACTGTTGATGATGGAACAGATGAACCGTGAATGGCATGGAGCATTGCAGACTGCCATCGACATTTTCATCGATCGCCATCCCAAGGGATATTTGCATCAGCTGGTGAGCGGTCAGCTCGACATGGACCGTCTCGATTACCTGCGACGTGACAGCTTCTTTACCGGTGTGAGTGAGGGTAACATCGGTTCGGCTCGCATCATCAAGATGCTCAACCTGAAGGATGACAGGCTGGTGGTGGAATCGAAAGGGATCTATTCCATCGAGAACTTTCTGATGTCCCGTCGTCTGATGTACTGGCAGGTATACCTCCACAAGACTGCCGTGGCGGCGGAGAAGATGTTGATAAACACATTGAGGCGCGCACGTCACCTCTCTATGGAAGGGAAAGAGTTGTTTGCCTCCCCCGCCCTCTCCTATTTCCTGCGGAATGATCCAACCCTCGATGATTTTAAAGGTGATGGTGAGGCATTGTACCGTTTCATGGATCTTGATGACAATGATATCTGGACAGCACTCAAGGTGTGGAGCACCAATGATGACACAGTCTTGTCGGTAATGAGTGAAGCAATGGTCAACCGCCGTCTGTTCAAGATTGAGATCTCCGAACAGCCTTTTGGAGAAGAGCGAACGGAGAAAATGAAAAAAATATTTGCGGAAAAATACCGGATTTCACTAGAGGAGGCTGCCTGTTTCATCTCATCTGATAAACTCTCCACCGATATGTACAATGAGAGAGATGACAGCATCGATATTCTCTACAAGGATGGTAGTGTAAAAGATATATCCCGCGCTTCGGACATGCTCAACATTGAGCTGCTCTCCAAGAAGGTGGTAAAGCACTATTTCGCTTACCTGCGCGGTTAAGTCGCGGACAGTTCATTCTACTTTGTTTCATCCTCATTCTCCACCTTTGCAGGATCATCGAGGGCGGTGGGTACGAAAAACCAAACCACTACCATGCCAATTACACCCATGGAGAGGATCACAATTCGAATGGGAATGATTTGAATGACCACGAAGGAGGAAAATAGCACCATTACTGTCATAAACAACATGATTCCCAGCTTACCCTTGCGTGTAACCCCTTTTCGACGCTGGTAGTTCCTGATACGGGGCCCCAGTATTCTGTTGCTCAGAAGCCAATTGTAAAGTCGCTCCGAACTCTTGGCAAAGAGGAAGGCAGACAAGAGTGCCAGAGGAGTTACCGGCAGTCCCGGTACGGCGATGCCAAGGATGGCCAATGCCAGTGACAGGATTCCTCCTGCAAGGTAAAGGCCACGCCGGATCCTGTTCTTTTCGATCTTCAGCTTAACCTTTTTCTCAGGCACGGTTGCCACTACTTCCTGCAGTGGTGTACCCTTCTCCTTAAATCCGTTACTGTTCATTGTTTTCAATTGCTCTGGTGCCGACTCGTAAAGTGAGAGTCTGCAAGGTTGCAAAGATAACCAAAATCCCAAAACAGGCAAACAGGATCAGGGATTACCCCCTCATCAGCTTGATCTTACTTGTTTTTTTTTTGGGACTTCTTTGGAAATCCATTATCTTTGTAGAAATTGTTAAGGTTATTGAACTGTAAACTTCTATTGAACATATGAATCCTACAGAAGGTAAGAATAAGAAGATCAGGTTGCTTTTTGTGTGTCTGGGAAACATCTGCCGCTCACCTGCAGCAGAAGGAATCATGATGGGTCTCGTAGAGAAAAATGATCTTCAGGATTTGATTGAAGTTGATTCTGCCGGCACTTCGGGATGGCATGAGGGAGAGTTACCAGACGAACGCATGCGAATTCACGGTGAAAAAAGAGGGTATGACTTCTCCAGCAGTGCAAGAAAACTCACAAGAGAGGATCTCTCCACCTTCGATTACATATTGGTGATGGATGAAAACAACTACAGAACCGTGCGGTCCATGGCATCGAACAGCGAGGAAATTGGAAAGATACATCTGATGACCGACTACCTGGTACAGTTCCGCAAGCTGCATAACCATATCCCCGATCCCTATTA
>Ga0123334_1000927_pt1 | contig 38954 bp, 33 predicted proteins | sample BiotimSIPDNA_FD_89706 | JGI IMG/M metagenome (GOLD analysis project Ga0123334, IMG submission 89706) | Anaerobic biogas reactor microbial communites from Washington, USA - Biogas_R1 time_0 SIP DNA | ecosystem: Engineered > Bioreactor > Anaerobic > Unclassified | place: Washington, USA...
TCATAGTCAACTTACTGGGCGCCATTGCAGCATATTGCCTGTTCCCAAAGAAACCGTGCATCAATGTACAAAGGACATTTGACACACAGATTGCTTTGTTCTGAATTCGTCGAACTCACGTTAATTTTACTATTGGCAATCTCTGCCTTGAACCGATTGCGCAGATGATGTTCATGGCTTGCATCCACGTTGCCCTTCTGCATCATATATGTATATTGGTACCGCTCGCGCAAGGACATTTTAAGCCAATCGAAAACTTTGCCTCCTGGTGTGATGTCGAACATCAGACGATGGCGTGGAACCGTTTCCGTCACATCATCCACCGTGCGGTTCTTCAGGTGAAATTCATAACCGCCTCCCAACTTCAGAACTTTAGAAACCTTATACGTTCCACTCACACCCAACTGCCAACGTTCAACGCTTCCAGTATTGTCCTTTGTGCGAAGTTCGGTGTTTGCTCCAAGCCCCCAACTGTCGTTAACTTTCTTTTCCGTACCAGCACTGATCCACATGCCAAAGTCATTGGTGGTTTGAGCCTTGGACAATCCAATGAAAACAAATGCGAGGAACAACACCAGGATGATAAATCTCACCCAATTATAGATTCTCTGAATTCTTTCTGCTTTTTCTTTATCCATATTATTTAGCCAATCATTAGTGATTGACACTGCAAAGGTAAGTTGAGCGTGTTACAAAAGCATTTCAATCGTATGATGGATAGGTTACAATGGTGCTTGTAACAGGATTGTAATATCAACGTAATGGGGACGTAACAAAATTGTAATACCTTTGCAGCAAAAATACAAAGGAATGGAATTGATTATCAACATTTTCTCGCTTGTTGGTTCTCTTGCGTTGTTCCTCTTCGGAATGAAAACAATGTCGGAAGGACTTGAAAAGTTTGCAGGCGACCGCCTGCGTAGCATTCTGGCGGCTATGACCAAGAACCGCGTGATGGGTGTGCTGACGGGTATCCTGATCACGGCACTCATCCAGTCGTCGAGTGCCACGACGGTGATGGTGGTGAGTTTTGTGAATGCAGGACTGATGACGCTGGCACAGTCCATCGGTGTCATCATGGGCGCGAACATCGGCACAACGGTGACAGCGTGGATTATCTCTGCCGTAGGCTTCAAGGTGAACATAGCGGCTTTCGCTATTCCTTTGTTGGCCATAGGAATGCCATTAATCTTTAGTGGAAAAGGCAACAGGAAAAGTATTGGTGAGTTTGTGTTTGGTTTCTCGTTCTTGTTCATGGGATTGTCGTTCCTTCAAGAGGCGGCAACGGCGATGAACATCGGCGATATGGTAGCAGGCATGCTGGCGCATGTGCCTCAGGATTCGTTCTTCACAATAATATTGTTTGTGATCGTGGGTGCTTTAGTGACTATGATTGTACAAGCTTCAGCAGCTACGATGGCTATTACTTTGATGCTATTTGGTATGAATATTCCCGGCTTTGGATTTGAACAGGCTGCCGCCTTGGCAATGGGGCAGAATATCGGTACAACCATTACGGCATTTATGGCTTCGCTCACCGCTAACACACAGGCACGCCGGGCCGCACTGGCCCACATGTTCTTCAATGTCTTTGGTGTCGTGGCGTTCCTTATCGTATTCTATCCTGCCTGTAACGCCGTCAGTTGGTTTGTTGATAGCGTGATGGGCGGCGGAAACGAGCTCTATAAACTTTCAACCTTCCACACAGCCTTTAACATCATCAACACGCTCTTGCTCATTGGTTTCGTCAGACAGATTGAAATACTTGTCTGCAAGGTACTGCCGATGAAGGCTCAGGAAGAGGATTATCGTTTGCGGTTCATCAGTGGTGGTTTGCTCTCTACAGCCGAACTCAGCATCATGGAAGCACAGAAAGAGATTCACCATTTTGCAGAGCGTTGCCAAAGGATGTTCAGATTCGTGCCCGAACTGATGCAGATACAGGACGAAAACGAATTCAACAAACTTTTCTCGCGTATCGGGAAGTATGAGAATATCACCGACTCTATGGAGATGGAGATTGCTGGATATCTTAATAAGGTGAGTGAGGGTCGACTGTCGGATGCCTCGAAGGCTCAGATACAGAAGATGTTGCGTCAGATTACAGAATTGGAGTCCATCGGTGACTCAGTGTATAACCTCGGACGCACACTGAACCGCTACCGCATGCATTGTCAGGATGCGTTCACTCCAGAACAGACGCAGCACATGCAGACGATGCTGCAACTTGTGGAGGGTTCGCTGGCTGAAATGATGAAGCGCATCGACTTGACAGGACCAAGAACGAACATCACAAAATCTATCAATATAGAGCATGAAATCAACAACTACCGCAAGCAATTAAGAAACCAAAATCTGCACGATGTGAATGCAGGGCTTTACAGCTATCAATTGGGCGTGTTCTATGTCGATTTCATCTCTGAGTGTGAACGTCTGGCAGACTATGTGATGAATGTAGTACAGGCAGGAAAAGGACTGAATAACGACTTTGAAGACAGACCTTACAATGGGCAGGGTTAAAACTTTGCTAGTGTAAGCCTAATGGTGAGTCCTCCGCCAGGAGTAAGTTGTGCAGTTATTGTTCCTCCGTGAACGGCAACTGCATTTTTCACGATAGCTAGTCCGAGACCTGTGCCGCCGAGTTTGCGTGAGCGGCCTTTATCTACACGGTAAAAACGCTCGAAGATATGCTCCAAATGCTGCGGTTCTATTCCCTGACCGTTGTCGCTTATCGTGAACTCATAGAAATGGCGGCCTTCGTTTTCCACTTCGCGGCAGGCAATCTTCAGACATGTTGCTCCTGTGGCGTAGGCAATAGCATTATCAATGAGATTGCGGAAGATGCTGTAGATCAGACTTGTGTCGCCCTGCACTTCTATATGCTGTGGCACGTTGAGCGATGGCAAAATGCCTTTGTCTTGAAGTTGCAGGGCGGTATCATCGAGCGCATTTTGCATAACTTGCAAAACATTAACATGACGGTATTCATTGTTGGGTTTGGATATATTGTAATCCATCTCGTCAAGTTTGGTGAGAGTACTCATGTCGAATAGGAGCTTGTTCATACGTTCGCTCTGCGCATAGCAACGCTCTAAGAAATGTTTCTTTTTGTCCTCAGGCATGTCTGGATTGTCAAGGATGCTCTCCAAGTAGCCGTGAATGCTGGCGGCTGGCGTCTTCAGTTCATGGGCAGCATTCTGAGTGAGTTGGCGCTTGATGCGTACCTTTTCTTCCTCAGAGTGACGGAGCTTCCAATAGAGCATGATGATGGTATGGCTGATGTCACCCAACTCGTCATCGGGCAAACGTCGCTCCAGTTCGTGGTCGAGCGGCTCGCCCTGTTCAGCCTTCACAGCAAACTCGCGCAGATAGCCGATGTGACGGCTGATGCGATGGGTGCTTAGGTAGAGCACGATGCCCAGTAGTAGTGTCAGGGCAACGGCAAAGTAGATGTAAGTATTGTCGGCTTGGAGTGAACGCGTCAACTCTGCCGAATAGGGAACAGCGGTACGTACAATGGTGTTGCCAAACCGAGTGGCTGAATAGAAATACGTCTCGTGGGTGGATTGCGACAGGCGCTTGATATCGTAGCCGTTTCCATCATGCAGAGCCTGCTGGATTTCCGTTCGTTCGAGATGATTTCCTAGAGAATCCACTTGTGGCTCGTAACTGTCAAGAATGACTCGTCCATTCTTGTCTATGATAGACACGCGTAGCTCTTCCATATTATGCCTTTCCACATAATCGCAAAACAGGCGGTTATTTGTAAGGCTGTCTTCACCAAGTGTCTGCACCATTTCATAGTTGTACATCTGAAGGCGTGAGTGAAGAATGTCAATCTTGTACTCCTTCTCACGCTGGTATTGATACACGCTAAAGCAAACAGCAAAGAGCAGGAAAACACCACCGATACTGATTAGCAGATTACGCTGAAAGGATTTACTTTTCAAAGCAGTAGCCATAACCTACACGTGTTTTTATCTGTTTTCCATAAGAGCCAATCTTCTTATGCAGTCGGGTGATGTTCACATCTACCGTACGATCGAGCACAAACGCATCTTGAGGCCAACAAAGTGTCAGTATGTCTTCACGTGAAAACACCTTGCCTGGATGTTGTAATAAGAGTGATAGCATCTCATATTCCAGTTTAGTGAGAAAAATATCTTGGCCGTCGACAGTAGCTGTCTTGGCATTCAAATCAAGAGAAATACCCTCAAAACATATTTTGCTATCAGAAACAGCTACATGCACTTCGCCACTCGGGGGAACATTCGTTTGAGTCGCCCGCCTGAGCACCGCCTTGACTCTTGCTTTCACCTCTTTCATGCTTAGTGGCTTGGCGATATAGTCATCGGCACCGATGTTCAGTCCCTTAACAAGGTTGTCCTCTCCTTCAAGTGCTGTGATAAAAATGATGGGTATCTGTGCCGTAGAGGGATTGTCCTTCATCTTTCGTGCCATCTGAAATCCTGACATTTCTCCCATCATTACATCTAATAGGATTAGCGCAAACTCTTGTAGAGGGAGTTTGAGTGCTTCCTCTGCAGAGTTTGCGGTTACGACCTCATATCCTTCATTTTCAAGGTTGTATTGCAATATCTCACAGATATCTAACTCGTCATCAACAACAAGTATTTTCATAAATTCTTCAAATGGTTGTGAATGAAACAGATAATCTTTTCGGGCACAAAGATACTGCTTTTTTCTGAAATGCAGGAATAATGTGTATTACATTGTTATGACATTATTGTTCCATCGGTAATTATGCCAAATTTCTGTTTCATTCATAGGAACCTTTATATAATAGTACAAAATTTGTTGTTCGGCATATAACTCAAAGATGATTAGTAGTCAAGTTCTGCAAAATATTGCACATACATACAATTTTTGTGGTTTACAAAAGTTAAATACGTTAAAAATTCATCTTTTCTTAAACCCATAGAATCTATGTAATCACTTTTCTATCATTTAACATGCAAGTTGTTGATATAAAATGACTTGCAAATACTGACGAGAGTAGTGTTTCTTATGCAGTAAACAGTTCATTCTCTGTTTTCGAAGATGCAATACCAAAGTGCGTAAAAGGCAAAGTCGGATGTGATTGTCTCTCGTAATAAACCTGACTTTGCTGCTGCTGATGAAATCCTTGTTTTTACTCCAAAGGAACTTTTAGAGTATCTACAAAGTATGTAAACGGATTTATAAAAAACGAAGAAGGGTAGCGCATGGCCACCCCTTCCACGCCATCTCTTCTCCTGCCGGCATGCTTCAGCTTCTTTTTTGTGTTTCTTTTTGACGTGTGGTTTTCCCCGAAAGTGTTTTCCGTGGAGGTGGTGATACTCATTGGAGAGTGGCGTATCACTATAATTGAGTATTGCGGGAAAGATGGAATGTGCCTAACTTTGCAGCCGAAAAGAAGTATTTTTTTTATGGTTCGTAAAAAGATTGTTTTGTCAGTGATGACAGTCGTCGCTCTGTGGGGCGGCGGCATGCCCCTTGGCGCACAGACGCAGGACTCTGTTTGTCTGAAGCCTGTGTGTGGGCTGGAGTATGCGGGAGAGTTGCAGACCAATTTCAGGGGCGGTCATGGTTTCGTGAATCTGCTGGGGCTGAATGCGGAGATTCCTCTCGGCCGCTCGCTCACTCTGAGTGTGTCCACTGTCAGTTCTGCCAAAAGCAGTGAGGAGCGTTTGGCAGATGATGTTCAGGTGTTTTCCAATCTTGAGGCAGACAACCTGCCTCTTGCCCTGTGTGTGGCAGGAATGGGGTGGCGGATCGGTGAGCGTCATTCTCTCTTTGCGGGCATTCTGGGGTTGAATGTGGACTACTTTACCAGTGATGTCACCTCGCTTTTCACCCATAGTTCCAACGGCATCTTTCCCACTGTTGCTTCCAACTACGATATAGCCAACTATCCTGTGGCCTCGGTGGGAGTGCATTATATGTATGAAACAGACCCCCTCACTTTGCAGGCTTCTCTCTATAATGGCAGGGGCTACAACAGGTTCTCTGGCAGGGAGAATGTGTTTCGCTTCTGTCCTGAGTCTGATGGTGTGTTTGCTGTGGCTCAGGCGGAATACAAGTATCATGACAGCCATTATTTTCTGGGGACAAGTTTCCATTATGGCAGGCTGGATGGCGGGGCTCGTCAGGTTCGCCCCTCCTTCTGGACTTATGCGGAGCAGCGTGTTGCCAGCGATCTTTCATTGATGGTGGCTTACTCTCATGACTTCCAGCCGAGCAGCCTGTGCCGCAATTTTGTGGGGCTTGGCGGGAAGATGGATGTGGGGAAGGCTGAGGTGGGGCTCTTCTCGGACTACACTCGCATTGAGGGGGTGGACGAGTGGGCCACGGAACTGACCTGCAGGTACCGCTGTTCGGGCATGTTGTCTCTTCAGCCTACCTTCTTCCTCATTCATACGGGGGGGAAGTGCGCAAGTGTAGGCACTTTCCGTTTTATCGTGTCTCTTTAGCCCGTTGTCTCCATCGTTTTTTCCTTTTGGAGGTGTGTGAGGGAATCCGTGTGTCAGTTCGTCAATGGACGATTGGCGCACGGTTTCCCTTTTTTGCCGTGGGGCTGTTTTCTGTCATGGTTTTCTTCTGCGTGGTTTGGTTTTGCTGTTCGTTCCACGTGGTTTGTCCTCCTGTTCTTTTCTGTGGAAGGAGTCTGCCGCATTCTTTCCAAAAAGTTTGCTGGCCAGGTCGGGACGGTTCATCTGCCGAAGCAGCCGCATGATGTTTTGACGCTCGGACGGCTTATACCAGAAGAAGAACTGGCGTTGTGCAAGTTTGTCGTGTGGCGACTTGGCTGAGAAGATGCGCTCGAGGGTGTAGGGGTGGACACCTGCATACCATGCCTCGGTGGAGACGGTCATGGGGGTGGGCGTGAAGTCCTGCACCTGCTCAAGCTGGAAGTTGAGGCTCTTGGTGAGCACGGCAAGTTCGGCCATGTCTTCGGCTGTGCATCCGGGATGCGAGCTGATGAAGTAGGGGATGAGCTGCTGATGGAGGTGATGGCGGCGGTTCACCTCATCGAAGATGCACTTGAAGTCGTGGAAGAGCTGGAAGGATGGCTTGCGCATGAGGTTGAGCACACGCTCGGAGGTGTGTTCGGGGGCTACCTTGAGGCGGCCGCTCACATGCTTGGTGATGAGTTCCTCGGTGTATTGCCGATTGACCTTGTTGGTGCGCTCGTCACCCGTGTCGTGGAGCAGGAGGTCGTAGCGCACGCCTGAGCCGATGAAACTCTTCTTGATGCGGGGGAGGGCATCTACGGCATGGTAGATGTCGAGAAGGGCGGAATGGTCGGTGTTGAGGTTGTTGCACACCTTAGGATGGATGCACGACGGTTTTTTGCATTTGCGGCAGATGTCAAGGTTCTTGCCGTGCATGGCGTACATATTGGCTGATGGGCCGCCAAGGTCGCTGATATAGCCCTTGAAGTCGGGCATTTGGCTGATGGCGCTGACCTCGCGGAGGATGCTCTCCTTGCTGCGTGAGGTGATGAACTTGCCCTGATGGGCAGAGATGGTGCAGAAGGCACAACCGCCAAAGCATCCTCTGTGCATGCACACGGAGAACTTGATCATGTCGTAGGCAGGGATGCGTTTGCCACGATACTTGGGATGGGGCAGACGGGTGTAGGGCAGGTCGAAGGAGGCGTCAAGCTCGTCTTGGGTGAGGGGCTGGTAGGGTGGATTGACCACTGCATATTTGCCGTCCACCTCTTGAAGAATGCGTTGCGCCTCATACTTGTTGCTCTCTTCCTCTATATGCCGGAAGTTCTCTGCCTGTGCCTTCTTGTCTTGCAGGCACTGCTCATGGCTGTGCAGGATGATGTCGTCGGGACGGATGCCCCCGGGAATCTCTCTTTCTGGAAGGAGGGTGACGGTCTGCCGTTGCGGATGGCGTGCCATGAGGTTGCGGAACATCTTCACGTCTATCTCGCAGTCTTGCTCTATGAGGAGTTGAGCCAGCGAGGTCATGGGCTTCTCGCCCATTCCATAGATGAGCAGGTCTGCTCCTGAGGGGCAGAGGATGCACTTCTCCAGACGGTCTTGCCAATAGTCGTAGTGCGTGAGACGTCGCAGACTCGCCTCTATGCCACCAACCACCACAGGCACCTCGGGAAAGAGTGTCTTGAGGATGCGGGTATAGACAATGGTGGGGTATTCGGGGCGCAGGTCATGACGCCCGTCGGGCGAATAGGCGTCTTCAGAGCGCAGGCGTTTGTTGGCGGTGTATTTGTTGATCATGGAGTCCATGGCACCCGGGCACACACCAAAGAACAGGCGTGGGCGTCCGAGTTTCTTGAAGTCGCGGTAGTCGCCATGCCAGTCGGGTTGAGGCACGATGGCGACCTTGAGTCCCTGTGCCTCAAGTATGCGGCCAATCACAGCCATGCCAAAGGAGGGATGGTCCACGTAGGCGTCGCCAGAGAAGAGGATGACATCGAGTGTGTCCCAGCCGAGACGCTCCAGTTCTTTTTTTGTTGTGGGGAGGATTTGATTCATGAGTGTGTCCATCTGATCATTCGAGGTATGTGATGAGTGCGCGGGTTAATGAGTTGAACTTTTGGCGGTCGGTGATGGCCTCAAGTGGGAAGCCCAAACGCACAAATTTCTTGGGTTGGGCGATGGCGGCACAGTTGCCGTTAGAGTAGGTGAGGATGGCTGCCGCATTGCCCGAGGGGGCGAGGACGGAAACCGATGGCACGCAGAAGGTGCGCGGGTTCATGTCGCGCTCGATGTCGAACGTGATGCTTGCACCTGCAATGTTCGTCATGCTGCGGTCGGTGAGAGTGGCTAAAACGCTGCCTCCTATTTCTGGCCCTCCTGTGTGGGCGGCGCTCACGAGCAGACGGCCACCTTGGTTGAAATACTGTGCTATGAGGTTGTTGGTCTCACGGTTGAATTCTTTCTGAGTGCCATAGATGATGTCCACGATAGGGTATTCCGGGAGTGAGGTTTTCTTGTGAAGGAGTGCTCCCTCCGAGCAGGAGGTGAACGAGTGTTTTCTGGTGAGAAGGATGGCATGCCCATGCATGGCTGTGTAGTCGAATGTGTTGCCCATCATGAATTTTCCTTCAAGTTCGTCGCCGCTCATGCCCAGCCCGTCGCTTGCTTCACTTCCTGCCTTGGAGCGGTCGAAGTATTTTTGTCGTCCGCAGAAGCCAGTGTATGCACCATAAGGAACGCCTGGGTCGGCATCAAGGTCGAAACCTGCGCTGGTGGCGGTGTTGATGACAGCAGGTCCTTCCAGTCGCGTGAAGGCATTGACCACCATGACAGTGCCTTTGTTGTTGGATGAGATTCCGCATGAGAGAACCTCGGAAGGAAAACTTTCGCCTCCATCATTCAACGCACTGATTTTGAATGAATAAACTTCGTCTTTCTTCAGTGGTATCACACATGATGTGCCCTTCACAATCTGACCATTGTCAAAGCCCTGGTAGCCCCTGCGTGTATAGACAATGTAGGAGTGGGGCTTGGCTGTCGGTTCGAGTGGATCATTGACGGGAGTCCATGAAAGTGTGGCTGATGATTGGTCATCGCTGATCTTGATGTGGAAGTCTTCCACAGGCAGAGGCTGGATGGCATAGTCTTTCTGATAGAGGGTGGCGATATACTTGACAAGGGTCTTGTAGACCGAGCGCGAGAGGTCGAACTTGAAGCGTGGGTCGTATGCCATCTTCATGTCGGCAAAGTTCTGATGAGAGAGCATCTCAAGGATGCAGGAGGGTGTGAGGGGGGTGCGTGCCTCGCCATAATTGCGGTTCCACAGTTGGCGAACGGCCCATTGGTATTTATTGAGGTCTCTGCTGAAGTTGGTGAGCAACATGCTGGAGAGGTCGCGCGACACATAGCGGTCCATCCCTGCCCCTGTCTTTCCATTGTTGTAGTCGGTCATATAGACACTGAGTGTTCCCATAAGGTCATCGTTGGTCTTGACTCCTGCATCGGTATGGAAAGCGACTGACACGTCTATGGGCACTCCCAGTCCTGCGGAATCTTTGGCGTAGATGGAACTGCCCATGAGGTGATTGACGGCGGCAGAGCGGGAGTATATGTCATTGTTGTAGTCATTGTCGGAGAACATTTCTGTATGTACCTTGTAGGGGAAGCCAAACCACTGTGTGCTGTACTTTGCGCCTTCTGCCCAACGAGGGAGTCCGGAGGGCTTGGCATGGGGACGATTCTCGGGAATGATGTTGCCCATGCCACCTCCAAAGCGAACGGCATCTGCTGTGACCACGCCATTGTGTGAGCTGTAGTTGGAGAGGGACACTTGTCCGTAGGTGTGTTCTCCCTTGTCGAACTCAAATGTGCCCAGATAGACCCAAGTGCCTCCACCCATCTTCTGATTGACCTTGAAGACGGTATTGCCACCTTTGTGGTGGACGGTGTAGGTGGCGTCTTCCACAGATCTCGGCAGAGACTGGTAGGTCACATATACGGCATATCTACCTTCTTCGGGTATGTTTGGAATCCACTGGACCACGGCGGCATCCTTTTGGGAGGAGGTGGTGGCGATGTGGCGTGCGCTACCGTCGGAGAAGGGAGTGTCGCTGGAGAGGTAGATCCTCTTGTATTCAGCAAAGCCCGGTAGGGGAGTTTTAGCCCACTTGTGACGATTGCCTTTGACGGACTCAATGTAAGAGCCCTGACGTCGAGGCTGGTCGTTGTCGATAATCACCTCATGAGACTGATAGTCGCGCTCACGGGGGGTGAAGACTATAGCACCGGAGTTTTCGAGCATGGGGATGATGAAGGGGACGACGAAGGTCTGAGAGAAGAGGTCTTCGGTGGTGCAGAAGAGGCGGGGACGCTGCCAGTACCAGTCTTCTTTATCATAACGGTAGTATCGGCCATGACTCTGCCAGAGTGCCACATGATGTCCCTCAAGTCCTTTGTCGGCAGTGTAGGGGCGAGAGATGTTCTTCACCCATGGGACACCGTGGTAGGTGTGGTTCAGCACACGGTCGCGGTCTTTCTTCTTCTCTCGGTAGAAGATGGGCACGAGGTCTTCGATGGCTCGTCCGTCAGTCTTTATGGTGAGTTTGCAGTCCTTTTGCGAGGAGGGAACAAGGGTGCGTACTTCCCGATAGATGCGATTGACCGCATCAGGGGTGAAATGCTGTTCCTGAAAACCTCCTCCCATGACGACGAGGATGCTCTTCTTGCTATTGTCGATTGTGCAGGAGTCCACCTTGGAGGGTCGGATGTTGGCGTCGCTGCGGGAGTAGTCCTTTGCCCATGTGTCGAGAAGAGATTGCAGATTTTGTGCAATGCCAAGATAGGGTAGGCAAAAGAAGATGATTGCCAGTAGTTTTCTCATTCCTTATATTTCAACTTTTGAAAGCCAATGAGTTTGTCGTAGCGCAGTCCGAAAGGACGGTGATAGACAAACACGTCATACTCATTTTCTGTTTGGTGGTAGTTGCCCTCGCATGGTTGGGTGAGTGGGGTGGAGGTGGCGTCGTCGCCCACATACATATACATATAATTATATGAACCCTGCTTGAGGGGCAGCATCAGTTCGTATTGGTGATCCACGAGGTTGTATTCCATCTTGTGGGACTCGTCTATGCGATTGTGGGTGAGGTCGCCATAGACATAGACATTGCCTCCAGGCACTTCGGGCATCTGGAGGGTGAAGTGGGTGAAGAAGTAATCACTCTCGGTGTCGTTCTCTTCATTGTCGTTATTACGGATATAATAACGACCGTTCTGATCTTCATCGTAGAGATAGTTGATGCGCTGTTCGTCCACAAATAGAAATGCGTGATAGTAGGTGTTGTCGTATGCCATCTCGTTCACGCGCAAGGTGGGCACGTAGGGGTCGAGCATCTCAAATCGGCGATACTCATTCCCGGCAGGGAAGATGAGACGGCGATTGTGGTTGAAGATGAGTCGATTGACTTGCATGAGCGATGGCTGGAGGTCGGTGACATGAGTGTCCCAGCGACGATTTTGTGTGACCACATACTTGAGTTCTGAGACGGGATTGGAGAGTTTGTAGCCACTATAGTTGATGGTGAACCCGACCTGCTGATGCGCCTCGTAGGTGTCTATGTCAGTGTTGCCCGAAACATTCATCTCTACACCCACATGAGGTTCGATGATGGAGAAGCATGCTTGCGCCACGGGCTGGTCTTCATTGCCCTCTTCAAAGATGTCCACACGGTAGTTGCCTGAGATGAGGAGACGTGTGTTGGCATTGGGCAGGCGAAGAGAATAGTGGCAATACTTCATCTCAGTGCCAATGGAAGGCTTGTAGTTGTCAATGGTGGATTGGCTGAACCCGGTCATATACTCTGAGGTGAGCAGTTCGGAAGAGGTCCAGTCGGCATTGCAGTGGGTGATGGTGTAGATGTAGCGTTCGTAGTTGCCCTGCAAATCATCGAAACTGATTTCGACATAGTGCCCTGCGCTAAGCAGCATGACAGGCGCAGATCCCCACTGTCCATCCACCTTGACTTGAAGGGTCTTGAGACGAGGGGAGAAGCAGATATTCTCCTGAGCCCAAACGACGCAGGAGAACACCAGCATGCTGAGAAGGAGGATGGGTCTTCGACAGTTGAAAATGAATCTTTTCATTCGTTGATCTTTATAGTCGCTTTTCCACGAATGTCATCCGCAGAAGCACCAACATGGAGTGTGTAAGTGCCTGGAGTGATGCTCCAAGAGTGGGAGTCTTCGTCGAAATAGGCGAGTTCTTTCTTTGGAATATTGATGCGTATGAGTTCGGTCTCGCCTGATTGTAGCAAGCGGGTTTTAGCAAATCCCTTGAGTTCACGCACGGGGCGTACCACTTTGCTCTTGGGGGCAGCAGCATATATCTCTACCACCTCCTTGCCTGCTGTCTTGCCGGAGTTGGTGATTTCTACCTCTACGGCTATCACATCGTCCGAGAGTGTGGCAGACGGTTTGGAATAGTTGAAAGTGGTGTAGCTCAAGCCAAAGCCGAATGGGAAGAGAGGCTGAACTTTGTTGGAGGTGAAGTGGCGATAGCCCACAAAGATGTCTTCCTTGTAGTACACCTGCTTATTGACACCAGGATAGGCTTCTGCGCCAAACTTGACGTAAGGATAGTCGTCATAGTTGCGAGCGAAGGTGACAGGTAGTTTTCCGCTGGGAGATACCTTGCCGCTGAGCACATTGACAAGAGCCGTTCCAGCTTCACTTCCGAGATACCAGCAGTGGGTGAGGGCTGCGATCTTGTCTATCCAAGGCATGTTGTATGGATTTCCGCCGAATGTGACGACCACAATATTGGGCTGAATCTTGGATAGTTCGGTGATGAGTTCGTTCTGGCCATAAGAGAGGTCGTAAGACTCACGGTCACCATTTTCACAGTCCTGACGAGTGTTTTTGTTCATGCCGCCAATATAGATGATGAGGTCGGCACTCTTTGCCTTGTCGAGCGCTTCTTTCTTGTAGGCAGCCTGTTTCTCTGGGTCAAGCATGTCCACGTGGTCATAGACAGCACGGCCTGAATAGTAGCCACGAGCGGTATCAACCTTCTCGCCATAGACCTCCTGAAGTGCCTCAAGAGGAGAGATGTCGCGAAGAGACTTGAGTTCGGATGAACCGCCTCCCTTGGTGAGGGAACGTGTGGCATTTTCGCCTACTACAAGTATTCTGTTGTATTTGGAAGCATCAATAGGGAGGATGTTGTTTCGGTTCTTGAGAAGAACGATGCCTTCTTCCCCCACTTGGCGACACACCTCGTAGTGTGCCTCCGAACATTGACTGCCGATAACTTTTTGGGGGTTCATGGCTGTGCGGAAGATGGTGCGGAGAACACGGCGTACCTTCTCGTCCAGAACAGACATGGGAAGTTTGCCCTCGGTGATGAGTTTCTCGAAAGGGTTGCCCAGATAGTATTGGTCGTAGCCGAAGTTGCTCTCACGAGTTTTGCCATCCGTGTAAGTGCCCATCTCGATGTCAAGACCGCCAGTGGCTGCCTCCAGTGTGTTGGTTGTGCCTCCCCAGTCGCTGATGACTGCCCCGTCCCAGTTCCATTCCTTCTTGAGGATACCGTTGAGGAGTTCGTCGTGATGGCAGCAGTGTGTGCCCTTCCACATATTGTAAGAGCCCATGATGGTATAGACATGAGCCTCATCAACAGCACGTCGGAATGGCTCCAGGTAGATTTCTCGCAGGGCACGCTCGGACACATTGACATTGACTGCAAAGCGGTCAATCTCTTGGTCATTGAGCACGAAATGCTTCAGGCAACATGCCACCCCGTTGGCTTGAGAGGCTTTGATGTATGGAACGGCAATGGTACCAGCCAAGAAAGGGTCTTCGCCCATATACTCGAAGGCACGTCCATTCATCGGTGTACGTTGAATATTGACGCCAGGGCCGAGCATGATGTCTTTCCCACGAAAAGCAAACTCCTCGCTCACGGCATGTCCATAGGCAGAGGAGAGATCTGTGTTCCAAGTGGAAGCGAGACAGGTGAGGGAAGGGAATGCTACGATGTAGTCGTTGGTCCATTTTGCCACATTCCACGTGTTCCACTCAAGTTCCTCACGCACACCATGAGGACCATCTGCCATGTTGAGTTGGCGAATGCCAAGACGGGGTACACCAGCACTGGTGAACTTGCTTTGGGCATGTAGCATCTGGATTTTCTCATGAGTGGTCATGCGGGTGATGGCATCTTCCACACGATCCTCAATATTGGCATTGGGATCAAGATACACCTGGGCAGGCAGGCTCATGCTGGCTGCAAGGAGTGAGGCTAAGAGGATTTTCTTTTTCATAAAAAGGCTGTGCTATTAGTTATTTGTGCTATCTGCATGAAGATGGATTAAGGTTCGGGAACAAGCGACACGCTGACGGTCTGGCCTGTGTATTCTACCATTGTCCCTTTCGGATGTTCGAGGCTGAGAGGCTCTGAATGATTGCCTGTGACCCATACGATGTTGAACTTTCTATTTTCGGGCATGCCGGGGAAAGAACCTTTACGATGATGAAGGGTGACCTTCTTCTGGGCATCGTCATAATGGATGTCGATAGTAGCGTATAGGCCTTTCTCATAGTTATAGTTTATACCCTCATCTTCATAAAGTTGGAAGTCGGCGTCTTTGCCTGCATAGATGTAGAGATGAATGGTTTCTGCAGGTTTCTCATCGCTCCACTCCATGGCTGGTCCAAATGGAATGATAGAGCCTTCGGGCACAAAGACGGGGATACGCTCATAAGGAGCATCGACCGTGAGAAGCCGTTCTTCGTTGCTCCCTTCTCGTCCTATGACTTTCTGGCCTGTATATAGATTGTACCAACTTCTTCCGGCAGGAAAATAAATCTGACGGCTGCGTGCTTGATAGTGACTGACTGGACATGCCATGAGGGAAGGGCCAAACATCCACTGGTCTTTGATGTCCTTAGTGTTGGAGTCATGGCAAAAATCCATCACGAGCGCACGCATCATGGTGTAGTCGTGGAGGTGTACCCATCCTGTCATGGAATAGAGATAAGGCATGAGGTGGTATCTCAAGCGGTGATACCACACGATGCTCTCGTAGGCGGGATGGCCTTCGGGAGCAATGTTCCACGCCTCACGGAGTGGCCACTGGCCATGAGCACGATAAATGGGAATGAAGCAGCCAAACTGATTCCAGCGGGCTTGAAGTTCTCGCCATTCCTTGAGGTCTTCGTTCTCTTGTTTGGTCTGGTCATAAATCTGCTGCGCACGCACATATCGATTCTCCACACAAAAGCCTCCTTGGTCCATTCCCCAGAAAGGAAGACCCGAGAGGGAATAGTTCATGCCAGCGGTCATCTGCGCGCGCATATCTTCCCAGCGAGTTCCGATGTCTCCGCTCCAAGTGGCGGTAGAGTAGCGTTGCTCGCCAGCAAAACCGCTACGGGTGAGGAGGAACACACGTTGGTTGGGGTTTGTGGCACGCTGTCCCTTATAGATGGCGTCAGCATTGACGAGACTGTATGCGTTGAAATATTCTGTGGAAGTGCCGAGTTCTGTAGGGCCACAGAGTGCTTTGCGATACCACATAGGGGTGCAGTCACGCACGTTGGGCTCAGAAGCGTCCATCCACCAAGCATCTATGCCATAGTTGTATTTGGAATAGAGGTGGTCGTCCAACTGTTTCCAGAACATCTTGCGAGCACCCTCGGAATAAGCGTCATAGAATGATCCTACATAACCTGGACCTACCCAGTCGTGAATGTCGTCGGTCACAGCCTGGTGATACATCCAACCTTTCTGGTCGAGTTGCTGATAGTTGTTGGTGGTGCAGTAGAACTTTGGCCACACGCTGATCATGAAACGTCCGTGAAGGTCGTGCACCTTGTCGAGCATGGCTTGAGGGTCAGGGTAGCGAGTCTTCTCAAAGTTGTGGCTTCCCCAGTCATCCTCTTTCCAATAGTTCCAGTCCTGCACGATATTGTCGATAGGAATACGACGCTTGCGGAACTCGCTGAGGGTAGATGTCACTTCGTCGGCTGTCTTGTAGCGTTCTCGGCTTTGCCAGAAACCCAATGCCCATTTGGGATAGACGGGTGCTTGTCCCGTGAGCGTGCGATAGCCACTGATGACCTCGTCCATGTTGCGACCAGCAATGAAGTAGTAGTCGAGGTCTCGATTCATCTCGCTCCAGATGCTGAGTTGCCCTCGTTGCTCTTTTGTGCGAGGTTCTGCCACTCTCAGGCCAAGGTAACTGGTTGCACCGTCGGGTTGCCACTCAATGCGTATCTTCTCACGAGTGCCCTCTTGAAGAGGGATGGAGAACTTGTAGGCATTGGGATTCCATGCTGTGCGCCAACGTTCGGCCACTACCTCGCGGTCGCCGATAAAGACTTTGACATAGCCGGCATAGTAGAGGATGAACTGATAGAGGTTGTTCTCTGGTGCTTGGATATAGCCTTCATAGACCACTTTGCTCTCATTGAGGTTGATATTCTTCGGCAGGTTTCGAATGCCACCTTTGTCTGTGTTGGCAAGTGGGGATGGAACATCGTATTCGAAATAGAGGGAATCTTCCTCTCTCACCATCTGACGGCCTTGGCGGTCTGTGTAGGTGCCAGTAAGATGCCCCTCTTTCCCGTTCTTGTCATACAGGTGAAAGACCTGACCGAGCTGTCGGTAATCGTTGGGGTTGCCGAAACGGCAATAGGAGTAACTGTCCCAAAGGAGTCCATAGTTGAATGAGGAAATGACAAAGGGAACAGAGACCTTCGTGTTGTATTGGAAGAGGTCTTCATTCAAATTCTTCATGTTGAGTTCCTCAGACTGATGTTGCCCAAGTCCATAGAAGGCTTCGTCCTCAGGACTGTCAAAGGCGATGCGCCAAGTGAATCCATTGCGCTGTGCCTCGGTGGGAGCAGGAGCATTGCTGCTGCCCAATTCACGGTCGGGCACACGGAAGGGCTTAAAGAATTTGTCGTTGGTGTTTTCGCTCAAGAGTTTTTCCCCATTTCTGTCAAGAAAGGCAATTTGTCCGTTTTTCTTATTGACCACAGCAGTGACTTCCTTGGCTTTCACCTCCACCTGAGCCGGGGTCTCATTGACCGTAAACTCGGGTGTTTCTTTTTGCTCCACGATGATGAGGCTTTTCGGCTTCTTGGGCAAGGTCTTCTCGCATGTCTCCTGCACACGGATGATCTTGTCGCTGATCACCTGCAGGCGCACCACTTTGGTCACACCTTCTTTGGGGTGAATCGTAACGCTTGCACCTTCTCTCACCACATCACCCGCCCACAGGGATAGGTGGCAACACGTGAGAGTCATGATTAAATAGAAGAGTTTCATGTGATAGGCTTTGTATTTGTTGCAAAGATAGCCGTTTCCCACAGAATATGCAAGATTTTCCAATGAAAACAACATTTTATTTTCTACGTTTTTGATATTTGAGAAATATGAAGTATTTTTGTAGAAATTTTCGTGGAATACGCTATTTCTTGTGATAAAAAGATGTATTCCGTAAAGAACTGATATGTAAAAAGATTGTAGGGCTATATGCAAAAGATTATCAATATAGAAGGTGGAGTGATTCGTCATCCACAGTTTAGGATGGCAGCTCCCATCAACTTTGAGTTGAATGCAGGTGAACAGTTGGCTATTGTTGGTGATAATGGAAGTGGCAAGAGCAGATTGGTGGATGTTCTCATTGGCCGAATGGCACTCATGCCCATGCACGATGTGGAGTATGACTTTTCCCCGAGCAAGGCAAAGATGGTGAGCGATAATGTCAAGTATATCACTTTCCGTGATTCTTATGGGACTAATGAGGGCGTGTACTACTATCAGCAGAGATGGAATCAGAATGATATAGAGGAGACGCCTCTGGTGAGAGAACTCTTGGAAGAATCTGCTCGTGCGGCAGAGGAAGGACTGACCAGAAAGACCGTGTATGATAAGTTCTTGGTGCGTGAGGAAACTCCTGAACAGGAGGCTGTCCGATTGGCAGAGGAAGAGGCGGACAAGAAGGCGATGCATGCCGAACTGGAGAAGGTGCGCCAGCATCTTTATGAACTCTTTCATCTGGATCAGTTGCTCGACAAGCATGTGATTCTTCTGAGTAGTGGAGAGCTCCGTAAGTTTCAACTGACCAAGACACTTCTGACCAATCCTCGCGTGTTGATCATGGACAATCCGTTTATCGGTTTGGATGTGACCGCACGGAAGCAACTCGCAGAGTTTCTCACTTTGCTTGCTAAGGAGACACGTGTGACTGTGGTGCTGGTGCTGTCAAAGACGGATGATATACCATCGTTCATCACTCATGTGGTGCCTGTTCAGAAGATGGTTGTTGGGAAAAAAATAACCCTCCAGGAATATAGGGAGCATCAGGAGCCTGTACCTGCTCACATGCTTTCTTCCCTTCAGGAAAAAGCAATACTCGACCTTCCTTATGACACTGATTCCAAGGATGATGCAGAGCCTGGAACTCAGCAGGTGATTGATTTCAGGAAGGTGAACATCCGTTATGGTGAGCGTAGTATTCTGAAGGATCTCAGTTTCACAGTGATGAATGGTGAATATTGGGCATTGAGCGGAGAGAATGGAGCAGGTAAATCCACATTGCTCAGCATTGTGTGTGCAGATAATCCTCAAAGTTATGCCAACGACATTGTTCTCTTTGGCCATCAGAGAGGTAAGGGTGAAAGCATTTGGGACATCAAGAAACATATTGGCTATATCTCTCCAGAGATGCACCGTGCCTTCATGAGAGACATTCCTGCCATAGATATTGTGGCAAGTGGACTGAGCGACATGAATGGGCTTTACCGCAAACCCAAGCCAGAGCAGAAAGCGATTTGTTCTTTCTGGATGGAGATTTTCGGAGTAGGGCAGTATGCAGACACCACATTCCTCAAGTTGAGCAGTGGCGAACAGCGACTGGTGCTCTTGGCCCGTGCTTTTGTGAAAGACCCAGACCTCCTCATTCTCGACGAGCCTCTTCATGGGCTTGACTTGAAGAATCGTCGTCTGGTGAAAGATGTGATTGAGACCTTCTGCCGTCGCAAGAACAAGACCATGCTCATGGTCACTCACTACAAGGAGGAATATCCGAGCAATATCAATCATGAAATATTCCTGAAGAAAAACAAGTAGGGGAATGGAAGGGATCGTTAATACAATACATATATGAAGATTATATATTTCCATGGATTTGGTTCATCACATGCCAGCGGAACCGTAGAAATTCTTCGTCATATCTTGAACGAAGATGAAATCATTGCTCCAGATATTCCTGTAGATCCTGTAGAGGCTCTTCCTTATCTGAAGGAACTTTGTGAGAAAGAACAGCCAGACTTGATCATTGGCACCAGCATGGGCGGCATGTATGCTCAGCAGATGAGAGCGTTTCGTCGCATCTTGGTCAATCCTGCTTTCACCATGTCATCCATGTCGAAAGTGCTCAGAACAGGAGAATACCAGTTTTTCAGCGGGCGGTATGACCATGCGAAGACATTCCGCATCACGAAAGAAATCATTCAGCACCACAATCAGATGGAACGTCAGCAGTTTAAGAATATAACTGCTGAGGAGAAGGAGACTTGCTGGTGTTTGGTAGGTCTGCACGACAAGTCGGTGACCAATGCCGAGTCGCTCTTCAAGAAGAACTACCTGGCAGACCACATCACTCGTTTTGATGGAGAACATCAGCTCACGGATAAGGTGATCAAGAAGTCGGTCATTCCTTTGGTCAATGAAATCAGAGCACAATTCAGTAGGAGAAGAATTGCCTTGAAGGCTTAACGTGGATTTTCCCATTCGTCATCAGGAAAGCCCTGCATCCATATATATGGAAAGACAGATGCATGATTCCACTCTACAAATGTCCTCTCCCCATGCTTCTGCGAGCCTTTTGCGAGCCTTCGAGATGCCTTCGAGATGCCTTCGAGAGAGGTCTGGGATAATTCCACCACCTTTTTTCTTTTGTTGCATGTTGAAATGTTTTTCTTGGCAGAGAGTGCTTTTTTCTGTTAAAGATAATAATATGTATAAAGAAATATGTATCTTTGCACGAAATCAACATTGCTAAACTAAAATTTATAGAAAGATGAAGAACGTATTGTTTGTGATAGGCTCATTGCGCAAGCAGAGTTTCAACCGTCAGGTAAGTGAGTATGTCAGGGGTTTGCTGGAGAACAAGGCAAAAGTGACTGAACTGGACTATGCAGACCTTCCATTGGTCAATCAGGATATAGAGTTTCCAACGCCAGATGCTTTGGCACGTGTGCGCAGGGAAGTGCTTGATACAGATGCTATCTGGGTGTTCACTCCTGAGTATAATTTCAGTTATCCAGCAGCAGTGAAGAATCTCTTCGACTGGCTGTCTCGTCCTATGACTGAAGACCGTTTCAGTGCTACAGCCATTAAGGATAAGAAGGTGATTGTCACAGGTATAGGTGGCGGCAATCAAACTAAAGGTTGTCGTGAGAAACTCACTGCCCTGCTCGAATTTATTGGTGCAAAGGTGATGGAGAATCAGGTCGGATTGAGTGTGAATGTGGAGGCATGGACAAGTAATGAAGTTGTTCTCACAGATGAGCAGAAAGCCCAGCTTGAGCAACAGGTAAGAGATGCGCTTGAGATGCTTGCATAGCATCTCTCAATATCAATAGGTGATTTCTACTTGAGAAAGAGATGACGCCATTCATATGAACCATTAAAAACCGATAGAAAGATGGAACAGAAATTTTGTCAGAGTTGCGGGATGCCACTCACGAATGAGGTTCTTGGTACAAATGCCGATGGAAGCAAGAACGAGGAGTATTGTATGTATTGCTATAAAGACGGCAAGTTCCTTCAGGACTTCACGATGGATGAAATGATTGAGCATTGTGCCCAGTTTGTAGATGAGGTAAACAAGCAGATGCCAAAGCCGATGACTAAAGAAGAATACAAGCAGATGATGCAGGGATTCTTCCCGATGCTGAAGCGATGGAAGAAATCATAGGTGAATGGCCAAAAAGAATTTACGTATGAAAGAAAGATTCAGCTTCAACACAGTTGGTCTCTTCACACGAGACAACAAGGCAACAGTGGAGTTCTACACGAAAGCATTTGGTTTTACAACAGAATGGGATGGCATTCAGCCCAATGGGAAATGTTCTTAGGTGCTATGCGCATCATCCTCTTCCCACGTGAGGGTTTTGAACAGATGGTTTCTCGCCAGTTCCATTATCCAGAAGGGTTGAATGGCACAATGGAATTGGCTTTTGATGTGCCAACCTTTGCTGATGTGGATAAGGAGTACCAGAATGCGCTTCATTGTGGAGCAAAATCAGTCATGCCACCAACAACGGAGCCTTGGGGACAGCGAACCTGCTATGTGGCTGATCCAGATGGAAATCTGATTGAGATAGGGTCGTTTCATGAATAGCGCAAAGGGTCTCATCAGAAAGAGATGAAAGGCCTGCTATGACTATTATATCCATGTGAGTTCTGCGGATTCAGAAGAATGAATGTCGTTGAACTCATGTTATCTCATCTCCACAATGAAATTGATGGAGGTTGTTGTTCGATTTTGCAAGCATGTCATAGCAATGGTCGCCCGTGCAATGTCCTGTGTAGAAACGAATGTCGGGATAGTCTCGCCCCAAACAAGATGAGATTGCTTGGAGTTGTTCGTCCGATTCATAATGTTGATGAAGATGGCTGTCTAACAAGTGGAAACCGCCAATACTCATCTTGACTGGTTCTTTCACGGCCTCAAGAATATTCAGCAGACCATGATGGGCACAGCCCGTAAAGAGTACGCCATCTACTATAAATGCCAGCTCATGACAAAAGGTGTCGCTAACATAGTTGCCCACACCATCACGTGTCAGAAGGTGTTGATTGCCTAATGGTATGGCATGCTTCTGACCTATATTGGCATATACGTGGATGTTGCCTACGATCGTATTCTCATGGATGAAGATAAAGCGGTCTTTCTGTTGTGAGAAATCCGTGTTGCCAGTGATGGAATGTTGATAACGACGCACAGAGACATACTCGGCTCCTGGAATATTGGCAGAAAGAATCACCTTTGCCTTTTGGTTGATCTGCATAAATGCAGGGAGTCCACCTATATGGTCGCTATGACCATGCGAGACAAGGCAATAATCAATGTCAGCAAGGTCAATCCCCAAGACTTCCGCATTGTGGATGAAGAGGTCTGATGCTCCAGTGTCAAGCAGGTATTTGCCCGAAGGGCTCTCCATGTAGATGGAAAGTCCATGCTCGGTCTGCAATAGTGGGTTGCTGGTGCGGTGGTCGCTCAGAACAACCATTCTATTCTTATTCATACTTCCAATAGGTCTTTTACTCACATGTTCCATGCCATTTCTTCAGGTGATTCATGGTCATCCTTTCTGATAATTCTTATATCTTTGCCAAGCATCTAATGCTCCTTCCTGCTGGTGCTCCCCCATGAAGTATTCTCCTTGCCAGTTTTCTTTGAAAGGACTCCAGTTGCCACAGATCATGCCATCATGAGCAATGATAGGCTGGAAGAGTCCATTGTTGCTGTGAGCCTTGTGGCGGTATTCTGGTGAAAGCACAATGTCTCGACTCTTGTAGCTGATGAGATACTCGTCGTAGGGAGGAATCAGTGTGTATGTGTCTTTGCGGAAACCTCTTGTGCGACAATCGTCAGTGAGATAGAACGCTCTTCCTCTCCAATTCTCCATGCGGATGGAGTTCCCCAGCATTTCAATGCCTCTTCGGCAATCACTGATGTTCAATCCCGACCACCAGACGAAATCTTCCAGTGTGGCTGGTTGGCGACTCTGAAAGTACTTGCGAGTGAGCATGGTCAGGGCTTCATCTCTGTCCATCTTGGTGGCTGGCTTCACCTTATTGGCAGTGAGGGCATAAGTAGCCTTCATGGGTAGTAGGTCTCCACTGCAAATGATTCCGCACATTTCTGCCATACGAATGTGGTATGATAGCCTGTGGTCGTCCATTCTGATGCCCTTCTCTGCTAATGTCTGCACAATATCTTCTTTTGTGGCAGACCCCTTGTCGTCTGCTGCCTGAGCAATCATCTCTCTTATCTGCACCAGTTCCTCGTCAGGAATGCTGATTTTATTACTGCTCATCCAGCCTTTGGTCACACTGATAGCCTTGGGGGCACAGAGATCCAGCATCCACCAATAATCCTTGGCAGATACCAGTTGCCACGTTCCTCTCATCAGGTGCAGACGAACAATCATGCCTTCATCAAAAGCCTTCTTAAAGGCTTGGTGTGATGGTTTACGGGTGCGCATCTCCACTGCCCAACGCATCATGCGGTATTCCTGTGCCTGTATGGCGCACATGTAGCTGACCACTTCCTCTGGCGAATGAAACTGGGGACAGATCAACTGCTGATTGAGAAGTCGTAGAGAGATAGGGTTATTCATATTCATCTTATCTTTTTCAGATGATTAAAATCGCTGTTGAATCTTACAGGCTTCACAGGCACTGTGTGCACACCTATGCTCTTCTCCATCCACACCATATCATACCATCGGTTGAACTTGTAGCCGCATTGGTCAAAGCGTCCGACCGTATGAAACCCAAGGTGAGCATGAAACTGGATGCTGTTGTCAGTGACGTATGGGTCTTCATCTCTTGCACAGGAGATGCAGGCATACATGTTGAGTATTCCCATCTGCTTCAGTTCTGTCTCCAACGAGTCGTGCAACAGCCTGCCAACACCTTTGCCTGCTTCTCCCATCTTGACATAGATGGATGTCTCTACAGACCAGTCGTAGGCGGCACGTGATTTGAATGTGTTGGCATAGGCATACCCAAGGATGTGCCCTTCAGCATTCTCTGCCAACAGATATGGATATTTCTTCACGGTCTCGGCTATACGAAGCCTGAACTCCTCAACACTGGGAACATCATATTCGAAGGTGATGGCAGTGTCTTTGATGTATGGCGCATAGATACTGAGCAACTGCTCTGCATCGGCCTCTGTTGCAGGTCTTATGGATATTTTCATTCTTAAATCGTTATCTCTATTAATATTCCTTCAGGACCTGCCATGCAACTTTCGTAATAGCCATCTCCTGTTGTGCGAGGACCACTCATGCACTCATAGCCCGCAGACTTCAGTTCCTCCGTCTTGGTGTTTACTGCCTCCTTGCTGCCAAGCGCAATGGAGAAGTGGATGAATCCTGCCCGAAAAACCTCGGTCAATGGCTCTGTCATCTCCGGGCGAGCCATGATTTCGAGTCTTGCCCCACCATCAGGGAATGTCAGTATATAAGTATGTAATCCAGTTTTGGGGTTTTCATACCTTGCATTTGATGTGCATCCGAAATGCTTCACGAAGAAGTGCCTCATTTCTTCAAGGTCGATGCAGTATAGTGCTATGTGATCTATTCTCATGCTCGTTTGCTCTTTTTGTTCGGACATATCATGGGTGACCGTCATATATAACATCGCCAATCTCCATAGCCTTGCTTTAATGGTTGTTGCTATCTGCCATGTCTGTCAATGAAATGTAGCCATCGCTATGATGAGAAATGATGGTTGTCTCCGTATTTTGAATGATAAGTTCTTCCATCGGATAGCCCTTATTATAGATAATGTGTACAAAAGTAACACAAAATCATGAGACTAAAGAAGAAAGAGAGAAAAATCCCTCAAAAGTTTAGTTATCTATGATATCTGGCATGCCTTTGTTCCCGACAGTGAGTTGTAAAAACAGGTGGGTGGGTCAGCCATTATGCATGATCAACAAATCAATGCTTATAAGGGGAAAAACGCACGCATGGTTCAAGTGCCAATGAATAATTGTTCATGAGGCATCGCACCATTGTTCATGGGCACTTGAAGCATTGTTTGTTGGCACTTGCACCATTGTTCGTTGGCGCATGAAGAATGCTTCTATCATTTGACATGCCAATTAGAAGGGAAATCTCGCCATTTCATGCTTGCACTCATATATATTTCCTTGTCCCTCCTCGTTTCCTCTATGACAGGGAGAAGGAGAGGGTCTTATAGAAAAGAGGCGAGTCGTGATGACCCGCCTCTCTGTATGGATGATGAAATGTGTGTTCGATCAGTTGGCTGCCTCAAACTCCTTGAGGAAACGAACATCGTTTTCGGAGAAGAGACGAAGGTCTTTGACTTGGTACTTGAGATTGGCAATACGTTCAATACCCATACCGAAGGCATAGCCTTTGTATTTGGTTGAGTCAATTCCGTTGGCCTCGAGCACATTGGGGTGCACCATGCCACAACCGAGAATCTCCAGCCAGCCTGAACCTTTGCACAGGCTACAACCCTTGCCTTTGCAGAGGGTGCAGCTCACGTCCATTTCGGCACTGGGCTCTGTGAATGGGAAGTAGGATGGACGCAGGCGAATCTGTGTGTCCTCGCCAAACATCTCCTTGGAAAAGAGGAGAAGCACCTGCTTGAGGTCAGTGAAGGATACTTTCTCATCTACGTAGAGACCTTCTACCTGATGGAAGAAGCAGTGAGCACGGGCAGAGATGGCCTCATTGCGATAGACACGTCCAGGGCAGAGCACACGGATGGGTGGTTGCTGCTTCTCCATCACACGTGCCTGAACGGAACTGGTGTGAGTGCGGAGAATGATGTCTGGATGTGCCTCGACGAAGAAGGTGTCTTGCATGTCGCGGGCAGGGTGGTCTTCTGCAAAATTCATGGAAGAGAACACGTGCCAGTCGTCTTCCACTTCTGGACCTTCGGCCAAAGCAAAGCCAAGGCGAGAGAAGATGTCGATAATCTCGTTCTTGACCAGTGTGAGAGGGTGGCGTGTGCCAAGACCTATAGGGTAGGCTGTGCGTGTGATGTCGAGATGATTGACCTCTGTGTCCTGTACGGCAAAGTTGTCACGAAGCGAGTTGATCTTTTCCTGCGCCTTGTTCTTGAGTTCATTGATTTTGACACCAATTTCTTTTTTCTGCTCTGCCGGCACATTGCGGAAATCTGCCATGAGTGCTGTGATGCACCCTTTTTTGCTCAGATATTTGATGCGAAGTTGCTCAATCTCTTCTGCCGAATTGGCTTGAAGATTCTCCACTTCTTCGAGTAAACCTTGAATTTTGTCTAACATACAATCCTTATTTTGTTTTGTTTCTTGAAAAACACTGCAAAGATAAGCAAAATAAATGGTTTTTTCATTACCTTTGCATAGTTTTAAGAGAGAATATGAAAAAAGTTATTGTTCTATCAGTTGCGATGCTGTGTTTGTTGTCATGTAACGATAACAAGATGAAGAATGTGTATGAACCAGAAGATGAGGTTCTGGAGGATTCATTGGAAACGTTTGAGGAGGACACTCTCCAGTTGTTTGAGGAGGATGAGCCTCCTGTGGCGGTGGATGAGTTGTTTGATGACTTTTTCTTTAATTTTATGGATGATCCGAGGTTTCAGACTCAGCGAATCGGATACCCATTGAGGTATAAGGTGGGAGGGGACATTGAGACGCTCTCCAAGAAGGACTGGGATGAACACAATCACTTTGAAGGTCTGGAGGTGCTCTCAGTGATTTATGAGAGAGAACAGGACTACCAACTCTCCAAGGACACATCCATGCAGCATGTGGGGGTGGAGTATGTGAAACTGAAGCGTGATGAGGTGGAGAAGTTTTTCTTCAACCGTGTGGAGGGCAAATGGATGCTCACGGAGATTGAAAAGAAGAAGCGGGGCAATATGCCCAATGGCAGTTTCATTAATTTCTACGCTAAGTTTATCTCTGACAGCATCTATCAGCGTGGGGCGTTGGCAGAGCCTGTGAAGGTGATTCTCACCTCTAATGATGGTGAGGAAGAGCCAGAGGAGGATCGTTTGAACGCTGATGAATGGTTTGAGATGCGCCAGAGTCTCCCTTTGCCTACGGATGAGTTGATCAATGTGGACTACGGACAGGCTTGTATCAGTCAGCATAAGAAGACGTTGCTCTTGCAGGGTATCGGCAATGGTATGCAGATTAAGTTTAAGTTTGTGAGAGACGAGGATGATTGGAAACTGAATGAAATAGAGTATTGATGAAAGTATATTCGGATTATAGTTTGTTGGACCACAATACTTTTGGCATGAATGTGAAGGCTAAGAAGTATGTGGAATATGAGCATGTAGAGGAACTGAAGAGGTTGCTTCCCACATTGGAGGGAAAGGTGCTTCATATCGGCGGTGGAAGCAACTTGCTCTTTAAGGGTGACTTTGACGGTACTGTCTTGCATAGTGGCATCAAGGGTATCTGTGTGAAGTCTCAAGATGAAAAGCATGTGCTGGTGAGTGTGGGTTCTGGTGAGGTGTGGGATGACTTTGTGGCATGGACAGTGAACCAAGGATTTGGTGGTGTGGAGAATCTCTCTCTCATTCCTGGTGAGGTGGGGGCAAGTGCTGTGCAGAATATAGGTGCGTATGGTGTGGAGGCTAAGGATGTGATTGTGGAGGTGAAGGCGGTGGACTTGCAAAGTGGAGAGGAGCGTGTGTTTCAGAATGCTGAATGTGATTATGCTTATCGTCAGAGCATCTTCAAGAAAGAACTGAAGGGGAAATATGCTATCACAGAGGTGACTTTCTGCTTAGCGAAACAACCTGCGTTGAAGTTGGAATATGGAAATATAACTTCTGTGTTGGAGGGCAAGACTGAACTGACGGTGGCTGATGTGCGTGGAGCAATCATAGACATACGCAACGCTAAGTTGCCCGACCCTAAGGTGCAGGGGAATGCAGGCAGTTTCTTCATGAATCCAGTGGTGAGCCGCGAGAAATTCCTCTCTCTTCAGAAGGATTACCCTAATATGCCATTCTATGAAGTGGAGGACGGGGTGAAGATTCCTGCGGGATGGATGATTGACCAGTGTGGTTGGAAGGGCAGGGCATTGGGGCGGGCTGCTGTCCATGACAAGCAAGCCTTGGTGCTTGTGAATCTGGGAGGGGCTTCGTCTGACGAGATTCTGACGCTGTGTGATACCGTCTGTCGGGATGTGAAGGAGAGGTTTGGTGTGGAGATTCATCCAGAGGTGAACTTTATTTAGTTTGCATGGAAGTGATATATAGGTAAAAAGATTTGTATTGGCAATGAAACTGAAAATTCTTGGTAGTGGCACTTCAACAGGTGTTCCTCAGATAGGATGCACATGTGAGGTGTGTACTTCGGAAGATTCCAAAGATAAGAGATTGAGGTGTTCAAGCTTGTTGGACGTGAGAGACAAGCGCATCTTGTTTGATTGTGGCCCTGATTTCCGTGCTCAGATGTTGGGTGTGGATTTCAAGCCTCTGGATGCTGTGCTGATCACGCATGAACATTATGATCATGTGGGTGGATTGGATGACTTGCGTCCCTTCAGTGTGTTTGGTGATGTGAATGTGTATGCGGAGAGGTTTTGTGGAGATCATCTGATGAAGCGCATACCTTATTGCTTCACTCCAAAGGAGAAGCGTTATCCGGGTGTGCCAGCCATCAATCTGCTGGAGATTGAGCCTCATGTGCCTTTTAAAGTAGGGGATGTGGAGATTATGCCAGTCCGTGTGATGCATGGCAGATTGCCTGTTGTAGGTTTCCGCATTGAGAATTTTGCTTATATCACTGATATGAAGACCATCCCAGAGGAGGATGTGGAGTATCTGAGAGGTGTGGAGTATATGGTGATAAATGGTCTTAGACATGAGGAGCATCCCAGTCATCAGACGATTGACCATGCCATCAGTTTTGCTGAAAGCCTTGGAGTGAAGGAGATATGGTTGATTCACATGGGGCATCATATAAAACCTCATGCTCAAGAGGAAAAGAATCTACCAGAGTGGGTACATTTGGCGTATGATGGAGAAGAGATTGCTTTTGAGTAGAGTAGAGGTGGATGACGGTAATCGTCTCAGTGTAGGAATATCTGAAGAAAGGCAATAGGGAGGCAACCAATCAGTTTGCCTCCCTATTGCCTTTCTCTTTTGTTGTCTTTTGATTATTTGTTTTATTTCAATCCTGGCCATGTGCCACGGATATTCTTGCATTGTGTATATAGTGAAGGACAGTTGAAGACCTTGCAGTAAGAATCTGTAGAGGTCTGCACAATCTCCACGGTGCGTTGTTCGGTGTCCCAGCCTTTGCCCATCACATAGATATACATGACACGACCATCATAGAGTTGCATGTCCTGGTGCTTGTTTGCACTCGCCTTCATGTTGATAGTGTAGGGGTGGGTTGGTGTGTAGCCATTTTGAGGGGTGGCACCTTTGAGTACGGCAGCGGGGAGATAACGCTGATGGTAGGAGTCAGCCCCTGCTTCAGGAAGAGGCATCTTTTCCTTGAGTATGGACACTACAGAATTGACATTGCTTGGATAGCAGATGAGTTGGATGCATTGGAGACCTTCTTCACGGTTGCGACCATATATTTCCATGGCCATTGTCATCATGGCTGCTGTTCCATGAGGAGTTTGTCCGAGGAAATTCTCATACACGTTCTTGAACTCTTCGTAGTTGGAAGGCACGTGGGTGAAGGTGACTTCACCTGTAGCATTGGCATGGTAGGATTTCATATTGAGCGTGCCACGCATGGTGTATGTGTGACCTTCGTAGGTATAGGTGTTTTTCTTGCCCTTGGGAGTAATGGCATTGGTGATTTCTTGACCGCTATTCTGCATTACATTTCTCAGGATATTGTTCAACTGAGCATTGGCAGTAAAACTGATGCTTGTGAGCAGTGCTGTTGCCACAAACAGGCGTGTGGATGTTGTTTTCATATAGATTGTGATATTTGATTTGATAGATTTCGGAATTATGGTAGATGTTGCAAATATATAAATAAATATGATGGAGCAAGTAATCAAGGGCAAGATTTTTTGATGTTGATGCCATAAAAATAGAAGAAAAGACAACCGACATCGTCGATTGCCTTTTCTATATATCAATATTGTAGGAGGCTTAGAGTGCCATACCCTGCAAGAATGAGATGAGCACACCAGCAGCAACTGCCGAGCCTATCACACCAGAAACGTTAGATGACATGCAGTAGTTGAGCACGTGGTTCTTTGAATCATACTTGGTGGAAATCTCATTACATACACGAGATGCCATAGGCACAGCTGAGAGACCTGTTGCTCCAATCAGTGGGTTGATCTTCTTCTTAGAGAAGAGATTGACAATCTTCACCATGCAGATACCAGAAGCGATGGAGAGACCAAATGCGAAGAAACCACCGATGATGATACCGATTGTGGTCCAGTTGAGGAATGCCTGAACTGTCATGGTTGCACCTACACAGAGTCCAAGGAATACTGTGGCTGTGTTCATGATAGAGTTGGAGATGGTGTCGAACAGACGGCTTGTGTCTGCACCAATCTCCTTGAGCAAGTTACCGAACATCAACATGCCAATCAATGATACTGCTGATGGTACGAGAAGTGCCACGATGGTAGTAACAGCAATTGGGAAGATAATCTTGATGAGTTTCTCGTTCTTTATTTTATTGCTGGAAGGGAAGAGCTTGTCCTGTTCCTTCATGTTGATCTTGAGTTCTTTCTCAGAGCAAAGAAGTTTTACTACGAGTGGAATGATCACAGGCACAAGAGCCATGTAGGAGTAAGCAGCAATAGCGATAGGAGCAAGGAGGTGTGGAGCAAGCTTGATGGTTGTGTAGATAGCAGTAGGACCATCTGCACCACCAATGATACCAAGGGCTGCAGCCTCTTTGATGTTGAATGCGCCTGAACCAATGGCGATGAGCACCACGGAGAAAATACCGAGCTGAGCAGCAGCACCAAAGATGGAAAGACGAAGGTTGCGAAGCATCGGACCGAAGTCTGTCAATGCACCCACTCCCATGAAGATGATAGGTGGGAGGAAGCCTGTCTTGATGAGCATGTAGTAGAGGAAGTTCATCAAACCAAGATCGTGAGCAATCTGTGGAAGAGACATCTCCCAGATGTTTTCAGCCAATACATTGCCAGCGGCATCTACGATACGGCCAGCCTCATCTGCTTGATAAACACCCATCTCGCCACCAGGGAAGTTGGCAATGAGCACACCAAATGCAATTGGGATGAGCAAGAGTGGCTCGAAGTGTTTCTTGATGCCAAGGTAGAGCAATACGAAGGCGAGGAGGTACATAATCAGATATGTACCATTTGCCTCGATGATATTGCTGAACGCAGTCATCTCATACACATTATTTATTATTTGTTCCATTTATTCTTTTCTAAAATTAAGCGAAGTGATTAAGCCATTTTCATGATTGGATCATCTTCCTCAACTGAGTCACCAGAGTTTACGAGGATAGCAGTGATAGTACCTGCCTTGTCAGCACGGATAGCATTGAAGGTCTTCATGGCCTCAATGTAGCCGAGGGTGTCACCAGCCTGTACGGTGTCGCCCACCTTCTTGGCTGTCTCAGAGTTGTCCTTCACGAGGTAGAACTTACCCTCAAGTGGAGCGAGGATATCCTCGCCTTCACCTACGGGAGCTGCTGAGGCTGCACCTGCGCTTGCTGCTGGAACTGCATCGCCATAAGCAATCTCTACCTTGTAGTTCACACCGTTTACTTGTACGGTTACGCTCTTTGGACCTTCACCACCTGCTGCTGGAGCATTCTTGGCTGCCTTGCGCTTAGCGAGGTCTTCCTCAAAGTCTGCTTTTGCCTTACCGCTCTTGTATGCACGATACTGCTCTGGGTGCATGGAGAGTTCGAAGAGTTCTTCGTCGTCTTGACCAAGATCCCATCCATTCTCCTTCATTTCCTTGCGGAACTCATCGAGTTTGTCTGGGTAGTAAGACTGAGGGTCCTGAGTCTCGAATTCACGTCCCTGCTCCTTTGCCATAGCCACCAGTTCTGGTGCTACTTCGCCAGGAAGCTGACCGCTCTTGCCAAGAATCATGTCCCAAATGTTGTCGGCAATCATTGACCAGCGTGCTTTGCCCTTCTCCATCTGCATCACGTTCATGAGTGCAAGATTCTTCACATACTGTGAGAATGGAGTCACGAGACATGGGTAACCTACCTTAGGCCATACGTAAGCCACTTCATCAAAGAGTTTCACGAGCAACTGGTCAGTTGTGAGCTCTGGCTGGTTGTTCTTCACCTTCCACTTGTTGAGCGACTTGAGGTTGTCTTCGAGGTCAGTCATGAGTGAACCCATCATACCACCAGGAAGACCTGGCTTAACAAGCAGGGAATTGTTGAGGTGGTTGAGTGCAGGGATATAGTAGCCAAGGAAGTCGTCGCACATTTCCTGTACCTGGGTACGAACCTCCATGTATGCTTCCATGTTGATTTCCTTCACCTTGAAACCAGCATCCTTCAACATCTCCTGAACAGCAATGATGTCTGCATGACCTGTACCCCAAGAGAGTGGAGAAACGGCTGTGTCAATGTAGTCACAACCAGCCTTAGCCACTTCGAGAATAGATGCCACACAGAAGCCAGGACCAGCGTGAGAGTGATATTGAATCACGATGTCCGGGTTGATCTTCTTGATGCCCTCGACAATCTTGCCAAGTGACACAGGACGACCGATACCTGCCATATCCTTCAAGCAGATTTCGTCAGCACCAGCCTCGATAAAAGTCTTGGCGAGGTTCACGTAGTATTCTACTGTGTGGATAGGAGAGTGGGTGATGCAAAGAGACGCCTGAGCAATCATGCCTGCTTCCTTTGCGTATTGAATAGAAGGAATAACGTTTCGTGGGTCGTTGAGTCCACAGAAGATACGGGTGATGTCTGTGCCTTGAGCCTTCTTGACCTTGTAGAAGAGTTTGCGCACGTCCTTGGGGCATGGGCTCATGCGAAGACCATTCAGTGCACGGTCAAGCATGTGAGTCTGGATGCCTGCCTCATGGAAAGGCTTTGTCCAGTCACGAACAGACTTGTTAGGATTTTCTCCATAGAGGAGATTTACCTGCTCGAAACCACCACCGTTTGTTTCAACACGGTCAAAACATCCCATCTTGATGATTGCAGGAGCAACTTTTACGAGCTGGTCCACACGAGGCTGATACTTACCAGCACTCTGCCACATGTCACGGAAGACCAGCGAGAACTTTACTTCTTTCATATACTTTTAATGCTTTAGTTTTTTGTTTACAGTTTGGTGATTTTGTTGGCACGACCTTTGCCGCCTGTAATCTGGCTGACAGTAGCATCGATGATTGCCTTTGTTGTTGCGTCGATGGCGGCAACTGCATTAGCGGCCTTAGAGCCTTTGTTCGCTACTGCCTCTTCTGGTGCCCACTTATTGACAGCCCAAATGAGAAGTTTACCGAGATAGATCACGATGAGCAGAACGAGGAACACGGTGATCATACCGACTACAAGGAGCTGGAGCGCTCCAGTAATGTCATTAGTAATCATATTAAATTATTATTGTTTTTGAATCTTTCTACATTAAAATTGATGCAAAGATAACCATTTTTTTTCACATTTGCATGAAATAGTCTGTCCTTTTTTTGTTAAACATCTTTTTTTCCCTACTTTTGTAACGGAATTCTAACTAACTAATTTATGGAACAAGTTTTTGCATACATTATCGGCCTTGGTGCGGCCGTGATGATGCCTGTTATCTTTACTATTCTTGGGGTGTGTATAGGCATCAAATTTACCAAATCCTTGAAGAGCGGTTTGCTTGTTGGTGTGGGATTTGTGGGTCTTGGTGTCATCACAGGTCTGCTCACATCAAGTCTTGGGCCTGTATTGGCAAGAGTGGTGGAAATCTATGATTGGAAACTTAATGTTTTTGACATGGGTTGGCCTGCTGCTGCTTCGGTGGCCTATAACACGACAGTGGGTGCTTTCATCATTCCTGTGTGCTTAGGTGTAAACCTCGTGTTGCTTCTGATGAAATGTACCCGTACCGTGAATATCGACCTATGGAACTACTGGCACTTTGCCTTTATTGGTGCTGTGGTCTATTTTCTGACAGATTCTATTGCATGGGGCTTTTTCGCTGCCATTATATGCTCTGTCATCACTCTGGTGTTGGCAGATATGACAGCCAAGAGGTTCCAGTCTTTCTACCCTGGATTGGAGGGCATTTCCATTCCTCAGCCTTTTTGTCAAGGATTCACCCCTTTTGCTGTAGTGATTAGCAAGGCGCTTGACCTCATTCCTGGCTTCAATAAGCTGAATATAGACGCAGAGGGCATGAAGAAAAAATTTGGGCTGTTTGGTGAACCTCTTTTCCTTGGTGTGATGATCGGCATGCTCATTGCATGTCTCTCATATAGAAGTTGGGACGAAATGGTGGATGGCATTCCGACTATTCTCGGATTGGGCATCAAGATGGGTGCTGTGATGGAACTGATACCTCGCATTACAGGTCTCTTTATCGAGGGATTGAAGCCTATCAGTGAAGCGACACGGGAACTCATCACGAGAAAGTTTAAAGGAAAGAAAGAGTTCTATATAGGAATGTCTCCTGCACTTGTAATAGGACATCCTACAACATTGATAGTGAGTCTTTTATTAATTCCTGTTGCACTTATACTGGCAGTGATTCTTCCTGGCAACCAATTCCTTCCGTTGGCTTCTCTTGCAGGCATGTTTTATGTGTTTGTGATGGTATTGCCCTACACGAAGGGAAATGTGGTTAAGTCCTTTATAGTTGGTTTGGTCGTCGTGGCCATAGGTCTTTACTTTGTTACTCTCATGAGTGACAACTTCACCTCGGCTGCTGCTGTGGTGAGTGCGGCTCATCCAGATGATGCTTCCGTGAAAGTGCCAGAAGGGTTCAAGGCAGGCTCGCTCGACTTCGCTTCTTCGCCCATCGCTTTTGCTATCTATGCGTGCATGCGTTACCTTTCTTATATAGGAGCAGGTATCCTCACCTTGCTCACGATTGCTATGGTGGTGTGGAATCGCATCCTCATCAACAGGCAAGAGGTTTCAGCAGAAAAGGAAGAATCAGGTCAGATCAATTGATGATGGGAAAAGGGAATCTTGTTGAGTGGAGAAAAGAATCAAGAGAAGACTAACAAAATTATATAATCACAAACTAACAACTAACTACACAATGAAAAAACTATTTTTACTTGCTACATTGACTTTTGCTTTGTCGGCCTCAGCACAGGTGAAGGTCTGTTTTCAGACCGCCTGTCATCCAGATGATGTGAAACACTACGATACTCAAACACTGCGTGATCGTTTTGTGATGCAACAGGTGATGGTGGCGGATGAGATCAATTTGACATATTCATACTATGATCGTTTCATCTTTGGTGGGGCAATGCCTGTCACGAAAGACTTGAAGTTGGAGGCTTTCCCAGAACTTCGTGCTCCTTATTTTCTCCACAATCGTGAGATTGGCATCATCAATACTGCAGGTGATGGTGTTGTGATTGTAGATGGAGTGGAATATCCTCTTGGAGAGAAGGAGGCACTCTATATCGGTAGAGGGAATCTCGGCAAGGACAAGAACGGCAAGGGCATCGAGTCTAACCAGGAAGTGATTTTCCGATCAAAGGATTCGCAGAAGCCAGCAAAGTTCTATATCAACTCTGCCGTAGCGCATCAGCATTATAAGACTCAGTGGGTGACACTGGATGGACGCAAGAATGGAAAGATTCAGTCACTCAAAGCCACTGTGGCGAGCAACCTTGGCTCTTTGGAGGAGTCCAATCGTCGTACTATCTATCAACTCATTGTCAATACATCCCTTGAGGAAGGGCCTTGTCAGTTGCAGATGGGTTTGACTCAGTTGGAGCCTGGCTCAGTGTGGAACACAATGCCTCCCCACATTCATGGGCGCCGTGTGGAGGCTTACTACTATTTTAATCTTCCAGAGACACAGACCATTTGCCACGTGATGGGACAGCCTCAAGAGAGCCGTGTGGTTTGGCTTCACAACGAACAGGCAATCATGTCTCCAGAGTGGTCAATCCATGCCGCTTCTGCCACTTATTACTATACCTTTATCTGGGGTATGGCGGGAGAGAACCTTGACTATAATGATAAGGATGTGATTAAGGTGAGTGATCTTCGATAGAATAGAAGCCTTGTCATCTTCTGCACATCATTCGTGGAACATACATTCATACAGGTTGTTTCTCACGAATGATGGCAGAACTCTATTTTCTCTCTTAAAAAATACGGGGATTTATTTTGCGCATTACATGCTTTTCACTACCTTTGCCACCAACAATTAAAGCAACAAAATTATGATAGTATATCCTAATGCGAAGATTAACATAGGCCTGAACGTGGTGGAGAAGCGCCCTGATGGCTATCATAACTTGGAGACCGTCTTTTATCCCATTGGTCTTCAGGACATATTGGAAATACAGGAACTCGACAATGATATTCCTGAAAGTGGCTACCGACTGAAGGTGACTGGCTCTGTACTGGGCGGTTCACCCGACGACAACCTTGTGGTTCGTGCTTTCAAACTCCTCAAGCAGAAGCATGACCTCCCCCCTGTGAGCATTGGTCTCTATAAGCATATCCCCACAGGTGCAGGTCTTGGGGGAGGCTCATCTGATGCAGCCTTTACCATGAAGACCCTCAATGAACGCTTCAAACTGGGTCTGACCACAGAACAGATGGAGGAGTATTGTGCGCAATTGGGTGCTGACTGTCCCTTCTTTGTTCAGAACAAGCCCGTGTTTGCCACAGGTATTGGCAATATCTTCCATCCTATCAGCCTTGATTTGAAGTATAAGCAGTTGGTTCTTGTCAAGCCCGACGTGTTTGTCTCTACCAAGGATGCCTATGCCAAGGTCAAGGTGGCTCGTCCAGAGAAACAGCTTCCCGAGCTTCTTGCCCAACCTATAGAGACTTGGAAGGACAATGTGGTCAATGACTTTGAGTCAAGTGTGTTTCCCAAATATCCAGAGATTGCAGCCATCAAGGATAAGATGTATGACCTCGGTGCTCTCTATGCCAGCATGTCAGGTAGTGGATCCAGTGTCTTTGGCATCTTCGATGATCCTGTGGAGAATGTTGATGCGGAGTTCAGTGGCATGTTTTGCCGACAGAGGGAACTTTAAGAGATTTTCTTATGGATAAAAGAAGTAATGTGAATCCAAAAATGGATTCACATTTTTTTTATTATAATTCATGCTCTATTCTCTTGATCTTTGCATGCTCTGGAAGAATGGTGAAGCAATTCTTTCATGTTTTGTCGCTGAGCGATTCTTTCACGAAAGAGAAAGATGTACCGCCAGTTTCTCATGATCGGTATATCTTGTTTATAAGGGAAAAAACGCATGCATGGTTCGTTGGTCATCGCACCATTGTTCATTGGTGCTTGAAGCATTGTTCGTTGGCACTTGAAACATTGTTCGTTGGCACTTGAAACATTGTTCGTTAGAGCATGAAGAATGCTTTAATCATGTGACATGTCAAAAGGATATGGAAACCTACTGTTCTGTTCTCGTGCACGCCCGCTTTTATTCACCCCTCCCTAATCATGGGAACAGGGTGTGAGAAGTTTATCAGGTTTCTGTTAAAGAAAGTGGACTTCATTGACCATCAAAATATATTTCAATGGCAAATGAAGTCCACATGTTTTTTGTACCAATAAAGGGTTTATTCTGGAGATGTATGCGATTCGTTGTGTAAAGGTCTGATAAATGAGAGACGGCAAGTTCTGAATGACGAAGAGTGGCATGCCAATTGTTTGTATTTCTTTTTGCCTTGTTTCTTCTATTCGGTGCACTTGTCAAACCTCGCTTCTCGCATCTATAAAGACCTTGCTAATCATAGAAGTTCCAACTCAATCCAAATCGTAGGCTTTTAGGATTGATGGGGTATCCTGGTGCCCAGAAGTATCGCCCGTCTGATTGATTGATGTGATGATACATCACATAGAATCGTGTGCGTTTCAAGTCAAAGTTGGCATACACAGACACGAGAGGATAGTCTCCAATCTTTTTCTTCTTCAATGCATTCTGATTCATGAACATGCCAATCACTGGTGAATAGTCGGGAGCATCGTATTTAGTGAAATATTTCATGTCTGCACCAAACTCTGTCTTCAACACCTTGGCAATCTTGAATCGGATATACAGATTTGTGTAGAGCGACAGGGTGGGGAGAGGCAACACGTCTGAGTGGCTACTCGTTTGGTAAGTGATGTCGTTTTCCCAATGCAGGATGCCCAAATGGATGTTCTGGCGCAGATTGGCACTCACCACCTGGATGTTGTCCGAATATTGCATGGGTGTGACATGATTGCTGATGGCTTGCTGGTCTGTTCCTGCATTAAACACGATGCCGTTGTTTTGGAAATAGTTGAAGTTCTTGATGTTCTCCACACCTACAGTCAGTCTTGTCTCTGTGTGAGGAATGGTGATCACACCCTCGATGCGTTGTCTAAATTCCTTGTCTGCACCACGATCCCACCAGGCATGTTTACCGTGATAATGACGATAATAGAAGTTGGGGGCTATGTTCTTCACATAGGCATTGATTGCCACTTGAGCTGTGTCTTTCAAGACAGGAATGTTCACTTCGGCATGTCCTTTCACATCGAAAGCGCCCATATCCTCGCCTGCCACCACAAACTCAGCATCCAAGTTGTAATGCA